>Ga0209093_1000172_pt1 | contig 32933 bp, 23 predicted proteins | sample SidtaG_4_FD_187450 | JGI IMG/M metagenome (GOLD analysis project Ga0209093, IMG submission 187450) | Marine algal microbial communities from Sidmouth, United Kingdom - Sidmouth_Male1 metaG (SPAdes) (version 2) | ecosystem: Host-associated > Algae > Red algae > Unclassified | place: Sidmouth...
TAGAAATTTATGACTTCGTGGGCCGAAAGGTTTTATCTCAAAAAATAAATAAAAAACCGATACCAATAAAACACTTACCCAAAGGAATGTACAGTTATACCATTACACAAAACCAAAAAGTAATACACAGCCATAAGTTGTTAAAATAAACAATGCACCCACCTTGCGCAGTTGTATTATTTTTACTTCTTTTGTAATCCACAAAAAAAGCAATATTGTGCAAGTAAACAAAACTGCCTTAATCCGTTATAAAACGATTAACCAATGCCTGCGTAACACCAGCCGCAACTATACTTTAGATGATTTGATTGAAGCTTGTAGCCAAGCCATTTTACAAATAGAGGGCAATGAAAAAGGCGCCAGTAAAAGAACCGTACAAGCCGATTTGCAGTTAATGCGAGACCCAACCCAAGGTTATGGCGCACCAATTGTAGTGCGACAGAAAAAATATTACGGTTACGGCGAGCCAGAATTTAGTATCTTAAATCAACAAATAAGCAAGCAAGATTTAGCGATGCTACAAGAAACTAATGAGTTTTTAAATCAACTACAACAGTTTACTCATTTTGAGCCATTAAAAGAAACACACCATGAAATCAATAATTTTATAGCTCAAAATAAAGCGAAATTAAATTCGATAGAAAGCTCATTTCAAACACACGAAATAAGCCAAATGCAACCCACCAATAAAATAAATACTGTTGATTTACAACAAAAGGGCTTTGCATTGGCCACTAACATTTACACCGCTATTGAAACAGAACAATTACTCAATCTGCTAAAACAAAACCTTCAATACACCACCGTAAAAGAAACCGGATTACCATTATTGCTTAACAAAGTACCATCTTTAAAAAAAATATTATTTAATGAAAAGCTAAATGGTTTGCTAAATGAGATGGAATTGAATAACAATCAAATAGTAAATGCCATTTATTACCCAAAAAGTCCACAATCCAGCTTTTATACCTCGCCACACCAAACCATTACTATAACGGTAAAAGAAAGGCATCAAGTAGAAGGTTTTAGCGGTTGGAGTACCCGCGAAGGTATTAACACCGTAATGAGTCCTTTACACATATTAAAAAATATGTTTAGTGTAAGAATATGTTTAGGTAATACCAACAATCAAAATGGTGGTCTTCAAGTAATACCCGGTTCTCACAAAAAAATATTAACCATACAAGAGCGTAATTTTTTAATTGAACATACCTTGCCTATAAGTGTTAATGCGCAACAAGGCGATTGCCAAGTAGTAAAACCGTTAATTTTAAAGGCTCATCAAAACAACCATACCAACCAAAATACGCCTGTAATTCAGTTAGATTTTTGCAACACAAAATTACCCGAACCTTTAAGCTGGTATGCTATGTAATAATGCGCATTAAATTTCTATCTTTGTTCATTCTATTTTCAAAAATTTTTTGACTTTTATAGTATGATTACTGCGCTGATACTTGTATTTATTTTAGGCTACCTCGCCATTGTATTTGAACACCCGCTAAAGTTAGATAAAACCGTACCTGCACTTATTATGGGAGCAGTATGTTGGGCAATTATTGCTTTAGGCCATTTAGATGTGGTAGGTTTCGATCATCAATTGGGCAGCCAAAAAGATGTATTGTTACACCACATTGGTAAAGTAGCCGAAATACTATTGTTTTTAATAGGCGCAATGACTATTGTGGAGTTGATAGACTTACACAAAGGTTTCTCAGTAATTACCAATAAAATAAAAACGACCAACAAAACCAAACTGCTTTGGTTGGTTTGCGTATTGGCTTTCTTTTTATCGGCCACATTAGATAACTTAGCATCTACCATAGTATTGGTTTCTTTATTAAGAAAACTAATACCCGACAAAACAGAACGCTTATGGTTTGTAAGTATGGGTGTAATTGCCGCCAACGCTGGTGGCGCTTGGTCGCCAATTGGCGATGTTACCACCACTATGCTTTGGATAGGCGAAAAAGTGTCCACCATAGGTTTAATAACCCGCTTAGTGTTGCCATCAATAGTTTGTATTTTAGTGCCACTATTTATCGCCTCCAACTTAAAAATATTTAAAGGCAACGTAACTATACCTGCCAATCTTAATATAGATGCTCGCCAAAAAGAGCAAAAACTACTCAGTAGTAACATTATGTTATTTGTTGGTTTAGCTGGCCTAATTTTTGTGCCAATTTTTAAAACCGCCACCCATTTACCTCCTTATATGGGTATGATGCTTTCGCTGGGTATTGTTTGGTTAGTGTCCGAGTTTGTACATCCCGAAGAAGAATTTAACGAAGAAACCAAACATTTATACTCAGCCCATCACGCACTTTCTCGTATCGAAATGTCGAGCATACTATTCTTTTTAGGCATTTTAGTAGCCGTAGCAGCTTTAGAAAGTGTTGCAGTAATGGCACACGATGGTAGTCATAAAATAGGCTTACTAATGTCGTTGGCCGAAGCCATGCAAAACGCCATTCCCAACCAAAATGTAGTAATAATTATTCTCGGCTTTCTTTCTGCCATAATCGATAATGTACCCTTAGTAGCAGCCTCAATGGGCATGTACACCTTTCCTATGGACGATTTTTTGTGGCACTTTATAGCCTACTCAGCCGGCACAGGTGGCAGTATGTTAATTATTGGTTCGGCCGCTGGCGTTGCAGCAATGGGTATGGAAAAAATAGATTTCATTTGGTATTTAAAAAAAATATCGTGGTTAGCCTTAGTAGGTTTTTTAGCCGGTGCAGTAGTTTGCATTGCTATGGAAAATATGTTCGGTTAATACTTTTTTTTGAAACGAAACCATTTTACGTTGTTGTAATTTTGCACCCGCTTTCCGTTCCAAGTCCTCGCTACGCTGTGGGCTTTCCTCTGCAATCGGGGTTAGTTTGGCCACAGTAATCGTTGTTGCTAAGCATTGTCTTTAGTTAGTATAAACGTTATTCTTAAGCTGCCTTGTTGTATTTTAACAATTTTTAGTAAAAAAAAGATTAACGAAAGTGATAACAATTCATCCAAGTTGGTGATATACTTATAGATGCATTAATAAACCAACAAATTTAGAACGTGAAAAGCAAAACCTTTATAGTAGATAATGACAAATTTAGCTCCTCAAAAATTGAAGATTTATTAAATAGTAAAATGCCCGAATTAGAAGTAATTGGCAGCTTAAACACCACACAAATAAACGCCAAAGTAATTGAACAACAGCAAGCCCAAATGCTTATTTTAAACTTAAATTTGGTAAATTCTACCTTGCTACACCAATTGCGACAAATAGAAAACCCAAACTTTGCTATTTTGTTTATTGTACCAGAAATAATGTAATGCACTTACAAGTAAACACTTGTGCCTTGGCAGATCGAAGCGAAGACGCTTCGATCAGTAAATACACACCTCCAAAGCTTGATTTGATGCATCGGTGAGTAAACAGGCGCATCTAAAGCTTGGCCTTAGGCTACAGTATCCGAATTGGATTTATATTATTATAATACCAACGAGTAAAAAAGTTTCCATTTTAGCCCCGATTGTAGCGATATCCTTTTTATGCAGCGTAGATATTGAAGTATCGCAAAAAGATTTAGCGAAAAGCGGGACGGGTGTTTCCACAAAATACTGTTGTTTTGCTTCAAAAAAAAGATTGTTATAAATCTTCTTCCTTTACCAAATCGAAGGTGTCAATAAAGCTGGTGTTGTAGTGGCCACTTTTAAATTGTTCGTTTCGCATTAGCTGTTTATGAAATGGAATAGTGGTTTTGATGCCTTCAACAACAAACTCGTCCAAAGCACGGGCCATACGGGCAATAGCTTCGGCCCTATCGTTGGCTCGTACAATTACTTTGGCAATCATAGAGTCGTAATAGGGAGGTACTACATAACCTGCAAAAGCGTGTGTGTCAACCCTAACCCCAAAACCTTTTGGGGTATGATAGGCTGTAATTTGCCCTGGACAAGGTGCAAAGTTGTTGTAAGGGTCTTCTGCATTTATTCTGCACTCAATGGCATGAAATTGTGGCTCGTAATCTTTGCCAACTATTGGCTCGCCTGCGGCAATCAATATTTGTTCTTTTATTAAATCGCGGTCAATTACTTCTTCGGTTACGGTATGCTCTACTTGTACTCGGGTGTTCATTTCCATAAAGTAGAAATTTTTATGCTTATCTACCAAAAATTCTACCGTACCCAAGCCTTCGTAATTAATAGCTTCAGCTGCTTTTATAGCTGCGGCGCCCATTTTTTTGCGGGTAGTAGCATCTAAAATAGGCGATGGCGCTTCTTCTACCAATTTTTGATGGCGGCGTTGTATGGTGCAATCTCTTTCGGATAAGTGAATAACTTTACCAAACTGGTCGCCCACTATTTGTATTTCTACGTGGCGAGGCTCTTCAATAAATTTTTCTAAATAAATACCATCGTTAGCAAAAGCATTTTTGGCTTCTGTTTTGGCCGAATCCCACGCATCATCAAACTCGCTTTCATTCCACAATACTCGCATACCTTTACCACCACCGCCGGCGGTAGCTTTTAGTATTACTGGGTAGCCAATTTTTTCGGCACTTTTTTTACCTATTGCTTTGTTAGGTATTAAACCATCAGAACCTGGAATAACGGGTACTTTGGCTTTTTTCATGGTGGCTTTGGCTGTAGCTTTGTCGCCCATTGAGTTTATCATGTGCGCAGTTGGGCCAATAAATTTGATGTTGTAATCATTACAAACTTCGGCAAACTCGGCATTTTCTGATAAAAAGCCATAACCAGGGTGTATTGCATCGGCATTTGTAATTTCTGCTGCCGACATTATGTTGGGTATATTTAGGTAAGAATGTTTACTTGCTGGTGGGCCAATGCAAACTGCTTCGTCGGCAAACCGAACGTGTAAACTGTCTTTATCGGCAGTAGAATATACGGCTACTGATTTGATGCCCATTTCGTGGCAGCTTCGCAATACTCTTACGGCAATTTCGCCTCTATTAGCGATTAAAATTTTCTTAAACATAAAATTGACTAATCAGGAATAATTTCAATCATTGGTTGGTCGTACTCTACAGGACTGGCATCATCAATTAAAACCTTAACTACTTTGCCACTTACTTCTGCCTCAATTTCGTTAAACAACTTCATTGCTTCAATAATACAAATGGTGTCTCCTTTTTTAATTTTATCGCCAATGCTAACAAAAGGCGGTTTTTCTGGGGTGGAAGAACGATAAAAAGTACCAATCATAGGGGCTTTTATAAATGTGGTATTGCTTGTTACAGCAGTTTCTGCGGGCTCGGTTGAAGCAATTGGGGCAGTTGCTGTTTCAGCAACACTTGGCATTATTGTAGGGCTATGCATTGATGCCATTACTGGCGGGGCTGGCGCACTTACTACTACTTGCTTATTTTTTAAAGCCTCCAAATAGCTTTTTGATTTTAAACACAACTTAAAATCACCCTTTTCTATTTTTAACTCGGCTAAGCCTGTTTGGTTTGCTTTATCAATTAAAGCAGTTATTTCATTTATTTTCATAAGTTACGATTTTACACGTTCCATATAAGATTTGTTTTTCACATCTACCCTTATCTTTTCTCCTTCATTAATAAACAAAGGCACTTGTATTTTTGCGCCAGAAGAAAGTGTAGCAGGTTTGGTTGCAGCATTTGCGGTATCGCCTTTTATGCCAGGTTCGGCATAGGTTACCTCTAATACTATATGGTCGGGCAGTTCGCAGTTTACAATTTGATCGGTTTCGGTATGATACAAAATTTCTACATTTACCCCTTCTGTTAAAAACTCGCTACCTTCTAATAAATGTTCTTCAACAGCTACTTGATCGAAAGTTTGGTTATTCATTAAATGATAACCGCTATCGTCTTTATACAAAAATTGAAAGTTGCGTCTTTCAACTCTTACAATATCAATTTTATGACCAGCAGGTATGGTATTGTCAATAACTCTGCCTGTACTTAGGTTTCTTAATTTTGTTCTAACAAAAGCAGGGCCTTTGCCTGGTTTTACGTGTTGAAATTCAATAATTTTATAAATTCCATCTTTAAATTGGATACACGTTCCGTTTTTAATATCTGATGTTGACCCCATTATTTTTTATTTTGACCGCAAAGTAAATAATTTTTATGGTAAATTTTGCTATCCTTAGTTTAAGAGACTGCTTGCTCCACTTTTATAAGAATTGATTACATTTTATTTTTTTGAAGTAAAAGAGCGATACTTGCTTTAATTAATGTTCCTACCTTTTGCTCCAAATTTTCTTTTAAAAGGTATTTTCTTCTGCTTTGTTGTGCGGGTTTTAAGTTTCAGTATGAGATTTTAACCTTTAACCAGCTGCATAAGTTAAAGTATTGTTAATGCTAATTAAAAACAATACTTATGCAAATACACCATTATTTTTGCCCTGCTGCTTTAAATAATTGCTTTATTTGGCGCAATTCATCTCGATTAATAGGGTGTTGTCGTTTTTTTATCAATTGCACCATGTACACAAACTCTTCAACAGGGTTGCTTTCTACAACTTCTTCTGTTTTTACAATTGGTTCTTCGCTACCATGTGCTTCTAACTCTTCTGGCTCCTCTTCATCTTCTTCCATGGCAGCCAGTATTTGAATACCAAAACTTTTGGTTTTTTCAATATGCTCATACGACATTCGCAACAAACGCGTAATTAGTGGGTCTTTTACCAAATCTTTATAATGCGGACGAATTTCTTTTAATAAGCTCACTAACTGAGGTGTAAAGCCGTTTTTACTGACTTCTTCTATTATAGCATCTAACTTTTCCATAAAAAAATTTTAATAAAGCAGTTGCAAAGGTAGCAAATTATAGTTTGATGCAATGCGATAAAAGAATATAAGCTACAGCAATTGTATAAAATAATATGACTGCTTAATTTTAAGCGGTTAATTCGATAGTAGGTTGTTAGAAAAATAGCCTCAACAGAAGTGGTTATCCCATTTTATAATGGGTGTTTAAGTTATACTTTAAAGTTTTGTTAAAACGGTAGTTGAACGGATGGCGGGGAGCAAAGTTTCTGTTAGGTACAATTGTTTCGCTTCAAGAAAAAAATACAACTTACCTTTTTTGTGTTGGGGTTTGATATTTATAACTAAAACCAACCCTAAAATAAAGAAAGCGGTTACTCACAATAACCGCTTTTTGTTAAAACTCAAATTATTTTTCTATTGTTTAAAAAATTCTTAATATTAATTAGTTTTTCTTCTTTTAAAATAATAAAATAAGAACCTGCTGAGCGTTTGGCTATTTTTACGTTAGTCAAGTTCATTATTTGCTAATGTTTTTTCTAATATCACTTCTACCAAAATATTTACAATTTGCAATTGTGTATTAGCATCAACTACAAAATTGGTATTAATATTTAACTGGTTTAATACAGGTTGGGTTTAATGTTAAAACTATTGATCTTTATTGTTTTATTGATATTGGCTTTCGCATCATTAATAAACCGTGGTGCTAAACCACTTAATAAGCAGAAGTTGTTACTTTACATACTACCAAAACTTTTACCGCCTGTTGTAAGTAAGTTTCCATTTGCAGTAGTTCATAGTTTTTAAATTTTATATAATCCTTCATTAGGTATAAATCAAAAAAAACTCCAAATGAATTTTTCACTTGGAGTTTTAACTATGGTTTTATTGATAATATTATTTTAATGTAAATGCTACTCGTGCAAACAAATGCCTACCCGAAAAACTAAATTGTGGTGCCCTACGCGAATAAATAAAACGTCCGCTTGATGTAAAAGCTGGGTCTACTTCGTCCGGATAAACATCTAACAAATTATTAGCTCCAATTGTTACCGAAAGATTATCTGTAAAGCTGTAGCTTGCACTTAAATCTGTTATAATTTTTGGCGTGTTGTAAGGGTCAATTTCTGCATCGGGTAGTAATTCTAAATCTTCAGTAAAAATGGCTTCATTAGTTGCTTCAGTTGTCGCTCCAAAAAATGAATTACGCAAATACACCGAAATCCTACCTAAATCTAAGGTATTGCCTAAGGTAACTTTTATTCTTGGCACACCTTCTTCTAAATAAATTCTGCTTTCTTGGTTAAAGTAAGTTCCTACTAAACCTTTCTCTTGTAGTAATTTAGAAGCTTTAATACCATCAATAACAACTCTATCATCATCATCGGCCAAATCATCATTGGTGATATCTCTTCTCCAAATATTTTGTGAAAAGGTGGCTGCTAGGTCGTTTGTCAAAATCCAATCGTTACCTACAATAGCACTATGCGAAATAACGGCATCAATACCTCTTGAACGGGTATCTATAGCGTTTGCAAAAAAGGTGGCTGATTGCGCACCTGCTTGTTGAAAAATGGCTTGTAGTTCTGGATCTTCTCCTGGAACAAAAGCTCCTGTTAAAACAACGCGGTCATCAATATCAATAAGGTAGCCATCTAATGTAATTTTAATACCTGGGCCAGGCAACTTAGCAGTAATACCTGCGCTAAAATTGTTAGAGGTTTCTTGCTTTAAATTTGGTATGCCCAATAGTTTTGCAGCACGAGAGGTATTGGAGAAAGTACCTCTTTCTTGCGGTACAGAAACACTATTTACCAATTCAAAAATAGTGGAAGTACGGCTAAAGTGCGACTGGTGCAACGAAGGTGCTCTAAAGCCGGTACTAAATGCCGACCTTATGTTTAGGTTATTCCCAATAGTATAACGCCCAGCAATTTTATAATTAAAGGTAGAACCAAAGTCTGAGTAGTTTTCGGCTCTTGCTGCTATGCCAATATAAAAATCATCGGTAACATCAAACTCTAAATCAACATAGGCACCAACGCTATTACGGTTAGCATCTACATTATTACTTGGCAAAAAACCAGCAAAACATTGTGCCCCCGATGGACGGTTTCTGCCTAAAAAATCGGTTGTTAACATATCTGATGGTGTAGTGGGGTTTACTAAATTTCCATTAACATCGTAATTACCATACGACAGCTCTGTACCCGGAATTATCTTGTAATTTTCTAACCGATACTCTGCACCAAAAGCAACATTAATACCACTTAAACCACGTGGGTTATCAAAGTATTGCGACACATCAAAATTAGAAGTTGCTTGTTTAAAGCTATGCCCACCTGCATCAAAAGCTACAGGTGAAGAAGCCCCAAGAGTTGCGTTGTGGGTGTCTGTCATTCTAAATAAAAATTTGTTGCTACCGCTAACGGTACTAAAGTCTAAATCCCAATTTGCAATTTTTCCTCTTATTCCACCACCTATTGATTGATCGGTAATGTTGGCATTTATTTTCGGCACCGTGCCATTTGGGTATATGGATGTTGTGGTTCTATTTTGGTTTGGCAAACGGTAAAAACAGCCCGATTGGCCATCTCTATAACTAGCACCACCAAAGCCATACAATTCTAAATTTTGCCCCAAAGGTATTGCCGCATTTACAAACATTTTACCATCTCGGTTTTCCGATTGGCCTACGCGCATATTAAAATCGCTACGTTGTTGGCCTCTGGCAGTCAACTCTGCAGCTGTCACATCTGCTTCAAGTAAACCTTGCAAAGCTGCTAAGTCTGTAGTATTAGCAATATCATTTTTAAAGTCAGCCGAAAAATGGTCCACATTTTGCGCATAGTTTCTAATGTCATCTTCATTTAACTTACTTACATCAGCACCTGCAGCTGAAGCTACATTTTCAATAGCATTATAAGCGTTAAAAACGTTGCCTGTAAACTCTAACATTCTATTGGTAGCTCCACGCAAGTTCACTTGCCCCGTCATATTTATATAGCCACCTTTGTCGCCCAATGGCAAGCCATAGTTCAATCCTAAATCTATACTTTCTCCATCATAATTTTTCTGTTCTCCATCAAAAGGCCCAATACCATTAGTAAAATTTGCACCAGTTGTTAGTAACAGGTTCAACTTGTTAACCTCGTTTTTCAAGTTTAAATTAATTACCCCCGCAATAGCATCCGAGCCATACTGCGCAGCAGCACCATCGCGCAACACCTCAATTCTACCAATTGCCATAGCTGGCAAGGCATTTAAATCGGTAGCTACGCTTCCTCTACCAAAAGTGCCATTTACATTTACTAAAGAAGAAGTATGCCTTCTTTTACCATTAACCAACACCAACACCTGATCGGGTCCCAAACCTCTTAAAGATGCCGGATCAATATGATCCGTACCATCAGAAATGGTTTGCGTATTTGACGTAAAAGAAGGTGTAGTATAGTGCAGCAGTTGGTTTAAGTTAGTTTGCGGTGCAGCAGCTATCAATTTTTCTACGTTAATAACATCAACTGGAACAGCACTTTTTACGTTGGTTCGGTTAGTAGATCTTGTGCCTAACACTACTACTTCATCAATTAATAATCCTTCTTGCAAATTAAAATCTACCACAGTTTCTTTACCCGCTTCAACTATTGCATCTTGCAATTGCGCATCAAAGCCAATATACCTTGCCTCAATAGTATAGTTGCCCGGCTCAATAGCAATTTCGTAAATCCCATCCATATTACTGGTACTGCCCGTTGAAGTGCCAGCAATAGTAATTGTTGCGCCAATTAATGGGCCATATTCATCAGTAACCGTGCCTGTTATTAAGCCTTTTTGTGCATAACCTAACAGCGGCAGTATTAGCATAAATACTAAAAATGCTTGCAATCTATTTGTAATCTTTCTTTTCATATACAATTATATTTATTTTTTTTTGAAAATTAAAATTCTTTTATTCATTAAGCCTAGTAAATATACTTTTTTTTTTGAAGCGAAGCCAATAACCTGCACAAACTTTGGTCCCGCTTTCCGCTCAAATCCCAACACTTCGTGATTGGGATAACCGCTGCAATCGGGGCTAAAAATTCTTACCTCGCTTCACCACAATAACCTTTATAAAATATTGTTTAGCACAAAAACAGAACGATTACTTCGTTGCAGAAAATCAACCCAATTTTAATTATACTTGATAACCTTCGCCACGTTCTCGTTCTCGTCCACGTCCTCGTTTTACTCAAAAACAATCAACATTATAAAATTAAATAACTGCAAAGCCAGTTGTTCAAAATATTAAAAGCCTTTACTATTTTAAGTATTAAGCGATCTATAAAATTAACATTTTTTTCCAAACCTAAAAATTGATGCCTATTTGATAGCGCAGTCACCTCATCAAAATCAACAAAAGCCTATTGTAAACATAGTTAATCTTCAAACATATCAAAATGTAGTAGCTGAAAAGATGATAATATTTAAATTTTTTAATAAATAATTAGCTAATTATGGGTCGCCTCTATTGCACTAGCCACATACTTAAAAATAACTTTTAAAATTCAATTTATGCTTTGTAAGTAATTCTCAAATTATTAAACAAAAAAAGAGATTACTAAAATCTTACTGGCTAAACCGTTTTACCATAGGAGCGCAGTTTTTTTTGGTCGTTTATGTATTAAAAATTTTTTCGAATAATCACTCATTTTCACGCAATTGTTACATAAGCCACTCAAGTTTTATAAGTAAAAAAAGAAAATTTGACCTTAATAGCACATTTTTTTATTAAAAACTTTTGTTGCCATTAAAAAGCCCTTATATTTGCAAACTGTTTTAAAAACAGAAACATATTTTGGGTGATTAGCTCAGTTGGTTCAGAGCACCTCCCTTACAAGGAGGGGGTCGTAGGTTCGAATCCTACATTACCCACATTATTTAAAGAGTTGCATAAGTTTATGCAACTCTTTTTTATTTACCTATCTTACTCAAAACTTTTATTCTTAATTGATGATTACAATTAGCGTTGCTTTTTTACTACAAGTTTTTTAAAAATTGCGCAGAGTTAAAACTGTTGTATTATAAATTTTTAAGTACAAGCTTGCCAAATTTTATGTTTTATTTCACAAAAATAATACATTGATTATCAATTATTTGTGTTGTTTTATGTGCATTTTTCGCCCCTTTTTGGGCGAAATAAGTGTTTATTTCACACACTTTTGTTCATAAAATACTCCGTTCCCTTATTAGAACCAGATTTACTAACGGATCCTTCTTTAATTAAGAGGTTGAGCTGTTTCCGTATTTTTCTAACGGGTATCTCTGTGTCAATTCTTATTTATATATCAAATGAAGTATATAATTGAAATTATTTTAACGCACGTGCAAAACTTTTCATTCAAAACAAGCGGAAATCTTTACCTTTATACCGAAAGTAATTTACCGTAACATCATTGAATATAACTACCGACTTAAACGAAATACAACAGCAAGCCGCACAACAGATTGACGGACCTATTATGGTTATTGCTGGACCAGGTTCTGGCAAAACCAGAGTTTTAACATACCGTATAGCGCATATGATAAAACAGGGCATCGACCCTTTTCATATACTAGCACTTACTTTTACCAATAAAGCAGCTGGTGAAATGCGGGAGCGTATTACTGACTTAATTGGAAACGATGCCCGTAGCGTTTGGATGGGTACCTTTCACTCTGTTTTTGCACGTATTTTACGAGTAGAAGGCAGTCGCTTAGGCTACCCAAGCAACTTTAGTATTTACGACACTACCGACAGTAAAAGTTTAATAAAACGTATTGTAAAAGAAGAAAACCTTAACGACAAACTATACAAAGCCAACATTGTTTACAACCGTATTTCTAATGCAAAAAACAGTTTAATAACGGCAGTTGAATACAACCAAAACTTTAATTTAACCGCAGAAGATGAAAGCAACCGACGGCCCAAATTAGGCACTTTATACCGTACTTATAGCAAGCGAATGTTTGAATCGGGCGCTATGGATTTTGATGACCTTATTTTAAACATGTACTTACTGCTTTCTAAGCATCCTGATATGTTGTACAAGTATCAACATAAGTTTAAGTATATAATGGTTGATGAGTATCAAGACACCAACTATGCCCAATATTTAATTATTAAACTATTAGCCGATGTATTTCAAAACATTACTGTAGTTGGTGACGATGCGCAAAGTATTTACGGCTTTAGGGGAGCAAACATTCAAAATATATTAAACTTTGAAAAGGATTATCCGGAGGTAAAAACTTTTAAACTCGAACAGAATTATCGATCTACTAAAAACATTGTAAAAATAGCTAACCAAATCATCACCAAAAATAAATTACAATTACCCAAAGAAATTTGGACAGACAATGATGAAGGCAATAGGACTAAATTAATTAAAGCGGCTAGTGATAATGATGAAGGGCGCATAATAGCAGATTTGTTATTTGAACTAAAATTAAGAGATCATTACAAAAATAGTGATTGTGCTATATTATACCGTACCAACGCTCAATCTCGTTCTTTTGAAGAAGCCCTACGGCGCCAAAATATTCCTTACAAAATTTATGGCGGTCTGTCTTTTTACCAACGTAAAGAAATTAAAGACTTTATGGCCTACCTTAGGCTAACCGTAAACCCTAACGACGAAGAAGCCTTACGAAGAGTAATCAATTACCCTAAACGAGGAATTGGAGCAACTTCGTTAAACAAAATAACCCTTATTGCCAACGAAACCAATAGAACGTTGTGGCAAATTATAAGTGAAGCTAAATTGTATAAGTTAAGTGCAAGAATTACAGAAGCTTTCAACGATTTTGCTATTATGATAAAAAGTTTTCAATCGTTGGTGGCAAAAAATGATGCTTATAATTTAGCACATCATATTGGCAAGGCTACAAAAATTTTTACTGAATTGCATAACGATAAATCTGTTGAAGGGCTAAGCCGTTACGAAAACTTACAAGAACTACTAAACAGTATTAGCGAATTTAGAGATTCTAACTCAAACGAGCAATTGCCAGAAGAGGTTAACGATAAGAATAATTTAGGGGCCTATTTACAACAGGTAAGTTTGTTAACCGATACCAACACCAACAACGAAGAGCTGGACACCGTAAAGCTGATGACCATACACGCCGCAAAGGGCTTAGAGTTTAAAGTGGTTTTTGTGGTGGGTTTAGAAGAAAATTTATTCCCATCTATGCTTTCGCTAAATAGCAGAGAAGATTTAGAAGAAGAACGACGCTTATTTTATGTAGCCTGCACAAGAGCAGAACAACAACTTTTTCTTTCGTATGCTAATATGCGTTACCGTTATGGTAATTTGCAATATTGCGAACCGAGCCGCTTTGTTGATGATATTTCAATATTTGATTTAGAAGCGGTAGGAAGCTCCACTTCAAAACCAAAAGTTAAAACCGGTTGGGAAAGCCCAATGAAGCAACGGTTTAATTTTTCGAAGCAATTTAATAAGCCTGCCAAGCCTCAGAGCGATGTAGAAGATGCTGAAGATTTTCTGCCTGATAACCCTGCTACGTTACAAAGTGGTATGAAGGTTATTCATCAACGGTTTGGTAGTGGTAATATTCAAAGTATAGAAGGTGAAGGGCCTGCTAGAATGGCATCTATCAATTTTCAAAAATTTGGGCAAAAACGTATTCTTTTAAAATATGCTAAACTTCAAATTATAAAATAAGTAGCTCTTGTTATAGTTTATTTTTTTATGAGCTGTTATATCGGTATGCTTTCACTTATTTTATAACAAAAGGTAGGTAAACAAATAAAAAACTGTGCTGCCTTTGGATAAATATTTTTTGTACTACTTATAGAGGCTTGTGTACGAAAAAATAGCCCCGACAACCCAATAACTATTGGGAGAGATTATGCCATTTTGGTGGCTGTTTGGCTTATGAAGCGTTGACAAAATGGTATTGGATCGGACTTCTGACAGCTACCAGAAGGGACTAAAGTTTAGGTGAGGAGAATCGTTTCTTTCATAAAATTTATCTGCTAACGAGTGTACTAATTTATCTTTTTGAGCGCATTTTTATGTAATTGCACTATTGTAAAAATAACTCAATATAAGAGACAATACAATAAAAAAAGCTCCGGCACTAAGTACCGGAGCTTTTGTATTATTAAGTTCTGTATTTTATACTAAGCACTACTCAATTACAAATTTTTGAGTTACTTTATCGTTGTTAGAAATAATTGATACGAAATAAATACCTGCTGGTAAGTCTTCTACACTAATATCTAATTGAGCCACGCCACCATCAGAAATACGTTGGTATTGAATTAATGTTTGTCCTATTAAGTCAAACACTTCAATATCAATATTGCTTTGTTCTGGAGCAACGTACTGTAATGTAATTACATCAGTAGTTGGTATCGGATATAAATCTGTAATATTAAAGGCAGATTCACCTCTTGTTACCTCAATCACATCGGATTTGCTTTGTGTACCATCGTAATCAGTTTGTACTAAACGATAGTAAGTTGTACCCTTAGCAGCTGCTCTGTCTATATGGTCGTAAGCAATTGGTGTATTGCTATTACCTTGCCCTTTAATAGTTGCAATTGTACTAAAATTGACACCATTAGTTGAAGCTTGTAGACTAAAGTAATCGTTGTTAATTTCTGTAGCAGTTACCCATTTAAGTAGGTTACCTTGGCTAATTGCATCACCAGTAAATAATTCTAAGGTAATTGGCAATTTCCCACAAGTAACTACATCTGTATAAGTTGTAGTACAACCATTAGGGTCGGTTACGGTTATGCTAAAGTTAGCACCATCTGCAATAGGACCAACTGATTGAGTTTCGCCTGGTGCAATTTCACCACTAAAGTAATCACCTGTTACTGTATAAGATTGACTTGGGGCACACTCTGGTAAACCACCATCAACATTAAAAGTATAAGTAAAGTTACCATTGCTGTCATCACATTGTGTATCAACTGAAATATCAATTGCAGGCAACAAAGTAATTGCTAAGGTATTACTGAAAGTTAAACAGTAATCACTGTAATCAATTTCTTCTTCAGCATCTTTTGTTGCACCAAAAGCGGTTGCATAAACAGTTTGTTTTACGCCTGCTTCATTACAATAAAAGCTTCCACTACCTAAAATATTGGTTGGTGGAAAATTATCTGCTCCAATCTCACCATCTGTATGCCATACAATTTTCACACCTTGCCCAGCATCTAATAAAAAGTCGCTTGCCGATACTGTAGCACAGCTACCAGCACATATATAATTCATACCACCATAAGCACCACCTTCAATTAAGGTTAAAATACCTGCTTGACTTAAACATCCTGGATCTATTGGTAAGCCAGCACATTCGCAATCTGCATTGTAAGCATCGTTATTTGTGTTAGCATCACCATCGTCACAAGCAGCACCTACAACGGCAGTACCGCCACAAACGCCTGCGCAATCGTTATATTGGCAAGTACCATCATCTTCTGTAGCAGCTGCATCATAATTACAAGCAGTAGCATCTGTGCAACCTGGCACCTCACCTACAGCAACTTCCATACAAGTACATTCAGTTGTATATGTACTTGCAGCACCATTAACATCTGTACAAGCAGAACCAACTATTGCAGTACCACCGCAAACACCTTCACAATCTTCAACTGCGCTTCCGCCACATTCGCCTGCACAATCTACATCAACTAAACAATCGCCATTACAATCAACGTTGTCATTAGCAGGGTAAGTACAAGAATCGTCTGATTCAGTTGCTGCTGCATCATAATTACAAGCATTAGCATCTATACAACCTGGTACTGGAACATCAACTACAACACATTCACAAGTACCATTATAAGTACCATCGTTTCCGTCAGCATCCATACAAGCGGTGCCAGCTGTTGCTGAACCACCACAAACACCTGCACAATCTTCTGTTGCGCTTCCGCCACATTCGCCAGCACAATCTACAGCAACTAAACAATCGCCATTACAATCAACGTTGTCATTAGCAGGGTAAGTACAACTACCATCATCTTCTGTAGCATTCACATCATAGTTACAAGCATCTGGATTATTACAACCTGGTACTGGAACATCAACTACAACACATTCACAAGTACCATTATAAGTACCATCGTTTCCTTCAGCATCCATACAAGCAGTACCAGCAGTTGCCGAACCACCACAAACACCTGCACAATCTTCTGTTGCGCTTCCGCCACATTCGCCAGCACAATCTACAGCAACTAAACAATCGCCATTACAATCAACATTGTCATTAGCAGGGTAAGTACAAGAATCGTCTAATTCTGTTGCTGCTTCGTCATAATTACAAGCATTAGCATCTGTACAACCTAGTACTGGTATCGCTACTGGTGGACAAGAGCAATCGTCTGTATAAGCACTTGTATTTCCGTTTGCATCTGTACAAGAGCTACCTGAAATTGCAGTACCACCGCAAACACCTGCACAATCATTTGTCGTGCAAGATCCATCATCTACTGTAGCTGTTGCATCATAATTACAAGCATCCATTTCAGTACAACCTTCTACTGGGCTTGTACCACAATCTGTTGTAGTTAAATCAACATCTACTGGTTCAACAATAGCACATCCGCCCGATTCATCAACAAAGCTTAAAACTATTTGAGCGCCGCCATTAACAGCGGTAACGTCATCAGGAGTTAAGTATATAAGCGTTACATTTTGCGTTGCATTACCTGTTTGTGGTGATGGCGAACCTCCAAAATTATAAGTATAAATACTACCAACTGTTGTTGTTAACGTAGAGTTTAAGAATGTTACGTTATCAGGACCCATTGGCACATTTGATGATGTAATAGTAAATGGTACAAATAATCCACCACCAGTACCACCAACTGTTTCTGGGCAATAAGCTTCATAATTTAAACTTAAACCAGGCACGCCATTTTCATCTATAGAGTTAGATGCAATACCTGCATCGCAAGGGCAATCAGTAGGGCAATTACTGAACATTTCACCTACAACACCGTTACAAACACCATCGTTACAGTTTGTACAATCTTTAGTACCACCACCTAAGAAATCGGCCAATGGTTGAATGTAAAAACAAAACTCGCCAGCTAAATTACCACCAAAGGTTTCAACCATTATATAATATTGGTTGCCAGGTGTTAAAGTTACCTGAACAGAAGAAACATAAGGTGGGGTATTTGAATAATCATCATTACAAGCAATAGCAGAAGCACTTCCGCTTGGGCAACCACTTTCACCATCAAATATTGCTATTTGAGTATCTGCATTGTTGGCTAAAGGATTGGCAGTACAATCGGCGAAAGCACCGGTTGATACAATATAATCTGTTGGGCTACCACCAGCTATATCATCAGGCACTACAAATGCATACCAAGTAGTGCCATCATAACCATCGTTAAAACAACTTGGCAAAGGTGGCTCTGATGTACCTACTGTTGCATCACCTTGTTCATAAGGGCCAATCATTTCACATTCTTCGCTAAATGCTGCAGAAATGTTTACCGCAGTTACACATTCGTCAGAATCTTCTACTACCATCATCTCTGTTTCACCTGCGCAGGTGCAATCTGCTTGATATACATCATTAATAGTTGCTGCATCACCATCGTCACAAGTAGCACCAACAGTTACACAAGAACCATCATCTACTGTTGCATCCACATTGTAATTACAGGCTGCCATATCCGTACAACCCATAACATCAGGAGGGCCTTCACCCATAAATCGTAATTCCACATCATCAGAAAAGCCATAACCTGGACAAGGTGAGCCATTTAGGCCTGCATCCCAAGTTGCAACGGGTTCTAAGTCATCAGGATGATCTAAGACATCATCTGAGGCTGCTACCCACAACTTAAATGTAAAAGTTTCACCTGCATCTATACCTTCATCCAGATCAGGAGTTGTAACGTCATTTCCATAAATTTGAAGGTTACAAAATGCTTCACCATAATAGTCTAAAAGTTGAACAGCACCTGCACAATTTCCGTCTTCATCAAAAGCTGCAATCCAATCTGAACTAGAAGCAACTTCTCCATTAACCGTTACAGTTGCTATAGCGCCCCCCGAGGTATTATTTGGTGTAAAATCAAACGCTCCAGGTTGGGCTAAAAGTACCGGTATTGAGGCTATTAGCAGTATATAAAGTAATAAAGTCTTCTTCATCATTTATCTTGTTTTATTTTTTTAAATATATATTATTTTTAAATAATTTAATTATGTGATTTAATATTTTATCTAACCACATTAAATTTACCCGCTGTAAGCTGATTGCCGGCAGTTAGTTGATAAGTATAAATTCCTACTGCTAAGCGCTCTACGTTATAATTGATTATTTGCTTACCGCTGGCTAATGAAGTATTATCAATATTTGCTATTAAACTTCCTTTGGTATCAAATATCTGCAACAATAAATCAGTTGCTTCATTTACCGAAATTTCAAAATTTAATACATCTTTAGCTGGTATTGGATATGCTTTTACCGCAAAATCATTAGTCAAAGTTTCTAACTTAAATTCAAGATTTATTGCTTCAATACCGTAATCACCTTTAAATGTTGTTGATAAATCTACAATCTGATTATTCCAACTAAATCGTAAATTTTCACCAATGCTTATATTTTCTTTGTAAGTAGTTGTTGCATCATCACCATAAATTGGTGCAGTCATTAAATAACTGTCTTGTACTACTTCTAATACAGCAACAGTTTCGCCTACTTCACTTAATATTTCTACTTGCTCACCAACTGGCAAGTTACTAGTACCATTAATAAAGCTAAAAACATTGGTTAAGTTGTTTGCTTTTTTTGCAGAAGGATTAACTACTTTAACCCAATTGCCATAGCCATTTGTTAGCATTTTTAAGGTGTTTAGAAATGGCGGACGATCTGGATCAAAAGTTAATGTTCCATTATCAAAGCCGGTAACAAATTCCAAATCACCATTAGCAATTAAATCCGCAAAATAAACTTCTGTATTTTGCTGTGCATCTGGTGGATAGGCTACTAAGTTCCAACCTGCATCAAAAGGTTTTCTGAAATCATCGGCTATACAAGGGCCAGAAACCGTTAATACATCAGCGTTTGTTGCTTTTACCCAATAACCGAAACCATCTGCTACCATTTTTAATGAATTTAAGAATGGAGGGCCATTTGGATCAAAAGTTTTTGCGCCTGCGTTGAAGCCAGTAATAAACTCGATGTTACCACCTGCAGGAGCGTTAAAAACATCTGCACAGGTTTTAACAGCTGGGCTTACATCAAGTGAGACTAAATTCCAACCTGGGTTAAGATTTATTGTTTGGGTACAATCCATTGATGCTCCACAATTTGCATCTCCAGCAGGGTAATAATCTAAGGCAATAACGGTTCTGTTGGTTCCATTTACATCAGTAAAAAAATCAGGACCGTTGGTAGAGGTACAACCATCTAATATAGCTCCGTCTGCATCTAAACACAATGCGGCTCCTTCAATTAAAATTGCGGTACCATTTGGATCGGCTGCAATTTGAGCACCAGGCGTAAAATCTGGAGGTAAAGAGCCATCTCTATCTATTAAAAACTCTGAAACAGCAATTGTTGGACATGTACCCAATGGTATCCATCCTGTTACGTTAAGCCAATCACCATAAGGATTAACATAAGCTCTCCAATAATATTCGTAAGAGCCACTACTACATGGTAATGTTAAGTCTTCAAAACCATTAGTACATAAAGAAATTTCACCATCTTCACAGGCTACAATACCATCACTTAATAGTGACTCTTGTACACCACCTGCAAAACAGGTTAATGTGCAATATGGATCAGTTGCTTGAGGGTAGTCGCTATAATTTAAAGAAATTGTTTCGCCACACATATTACCGATACCATCTGGCACCGTACTTGTAATTGTTATTGAGCCCGCAGCTAAATCTGCAGAAGATAACTCTATATATTGTAATGTACCAGAAGGTACGATGTAAGAACCATCTGCTTCTGGTGCAATTCCAAGTATAGAACCATTAGATATGGTAACATTGATACCATTATTTTCACCATTACAATCGGTAAAATTAATACCACCAAAGCCCAAATAGGTATTATCACCAGTAAAACCATTTACTCTTTCAGAGCAGAAGAAGATATCACCGCTAAGATCATCTGAAAAGAAAAAACCGTCATCTGTTTCGTCGTAGCGTACAGCAGCTATATTACCATAAGGGCATTCGTCTCTACAATCTTGACTTTCACAATAAGTTTCAACTGGTGCACATTCTCCATCACCTTCTTCTACTCCACAAATAACAACTGTTAAACAAAATTGTCCTTCAACTGCGGCCCAGCCGTCAATAACCATATAATAAGTTTCTCCTGGAGTAAACTCTAAACTTAACCAACCAGAAATCCAAGGTTCTACTGTAAATAAATCTTCATTTGCTGCAAAATGATCGCAGGGGCCAAAAGAAGAATCAGGGCATTGCGAACCTTCATAGATGGCAACTTGTGTATCTGCGTCTCCAGCCAAAATATCGTTCGAATTTAAACCACAATCATCACCAAAAGATCCATCAGAAGTCCAAATAGAATAACTTACAGGGGATCCGTCTCCATTTAAATCTGGAACCGTCCACTTATACCAAACGCTTTGTTCAAAAGCGTCTGCAGGATCACCAAAAAGGTTTCCATCAGTTTCGTCAGGGCAAAAAGGCCCTATAGGTTCTACATCATCTGTAGTGTTCGCTTCATTTTCTCCTGGTTCTGGTGGATCAGTAGTATTTGGAGTTCCTCCGGTAAGCGTAAAAGGACCGTTATTAGTAACAGTTCCACAACTGCCCTCAAAGGCATTACTAATGTCGATTGCGCCTGTACATTCGTCGTTTACGGGTTGAGCAAAAAGATTTACACTCATTGCCAAAAAGCAGCAGCACAGTAGTAAATTAAAAGTTTTGTAACAATTTTGCATAAGAATAATTTTATATAATTTTATATGATAATCAAGTAAATAATCTCTTTTAAGCCACTAATTTTAGTGTGGATTTCTTATTAGTGTGGTAAATGTATAAAATAGTATGTAATTTTCGTAAAAAAATGACCTAAAAAATTGGCTGACTGTTTAGTAAACTATACTTTATGCACTTAATTTTTATGTTTGAGGCCAATTAATTGCAATCAACTGCAAATATTCCCTTAGTTTTGAGGCCAATAGTATAATATTGAATCAACTTTCTACAGAACATATTGAAGGTGAAACCGAAATGACTTTTATTGAACATTTGGAAGAACTGCGTTGGCATTTAATACGTGCATTTGCAGCCATTACAATAATAACTATTGCGGTATTCTTAGCCAAAAAATTTGTATTTTATACCGTAATTTTAGGGCCTTCCGATGCTAATTTTTTCACCTACGAAACAATTTGCAAAATTGGCAGGCAATTGCGCTTTGCTGATTCTTTTTGTTTTGAAGAACTGCCTTTTAAGATAATAAATACCGATATGGCTGGTCAGTTTTTAATTCATTTAAAAACCTCTTTTGTTTTGGGCTTTATATTAGCGTTTCCTTACGTTTTATACGAAGTATGGAAGTTTATTGAGCCAGGGCTTTATTTAAAAGAAAAAAAATATACGCGTGGCATTGTAATGTTTGGTTCGCTTTTCTTTTTTGTAGGTGTTTTGTTTGGCTATTTTGTGTTAGCACCGTTTTCAATCAATTTTTTGGGGTCGTACAGTGTAAGTGAAACCGTAAAAAACACCATAAATTTAGCCAGCTATATTGCTACCTTAACTACTTTAGTATTTGCTAGTGGTATTGTTTTTGAATTGCCGATGGTTGTTTTTATATTAGCGAAATTAGGCTTAGTTACCGCAACCGATATGCGCACCTACCGCAAGCATGGTTTTGTAGCTATGTTAATTTTTGCTGCTATAATTACGCCACCAGATTTAACTAGCCAAATTATTATTGCACTACCATTATACGTATTGTACGAATTTAGCATTTTAATAGCTAAAAGAGTTAACCCAGATACTTCTGAAGAAATTGCACAAATTTAAATTTTTGATATGAATATAGCTATAGGAAGCGACCATGCCGGATACCTATTAAAACAGTGGCTAAAAGAACAATTAACAAATATTAAATTTGTAGATGTTGGGCCCTTTTCTGAAGAAAGTGTTGACTACCCAGATTTTGCCCATAAAGTTGCACAAACTGTTAATAATGAAGAAGGTATTAGTTTTGGTATTTTAATTTGTGGTTCGGCAAATGGTGTGGCCATGGCCGCTAACAAACACGCCAATATTAGGGCGGCAATTTGTTGGACAGATGAAATTGCTAAGTTGGCTAAAACCCATAATAAGGCAAATATAATATGTATACCGGCTCGTTTTGTTAAAAAAGAATTGGCTTTAAGTATGGTAACCGTTTTTAAAGATGCTAAGTTTGAAGGTGGGCGACATAGCATACGAGTTGACAAAATTGCTATTTGTTAGCAATTAGGGTTTAAAAAATAAAACAATAGTATAAAACCAGACGAAATTTTCGTTACCTGCCATTGTCTATATTTCCCCTCAACACCGCTACCAATTTTACTTTTCTAATTTTACTTTCTAACCAAGCAATAATATCCAAATAAAAGAAAGGTCGTTTTTCATAAGGCGTTTTGTTAATGGTAATTAATTTACTTCGTAGCAAAGTAAATTCTTGCTTCATATCGGCCGGAAACATTTTTGGGGTACGCCGTAAAAATTTGATAATTTCTAACTGCATCGCCCCCAACTCTTCCATTTTACTTAAATAACGATACAACGATTTTACTTGATAAGTTACCAAGCTACCCTCGCCTTTATCAAAATAACAAATTAAAAATAAAATGCGTGCAAACGATTGAATGTCACTTCTAAAGCCTGGGTAGTTTTCATTTATAATTTTCGAAAGAAAAGTAATGGCCAAATCATAATTTCCAACAGCATAATATACGCTAGCAATTTTATAGTAAAAAACTATTAGACGATGCAAATCCCAACTGTAAGTATTTTCTTCCAACAAAGCTTCCAATGTTTTCAGCTCATCCAAGTTATTATAGGCCGCATTAATAAATAGTTTGTTCAAAAAATGAATCCAATAAAACAAGTAATAATTACTCATTTCATTACGGGTAACATTGCTTTGAGCTTTAATGTTAAAAGCAAGCAACACTTGGTAAGCCGCATTAAATTTTTTTCGTTTACTTGCCATAAACAATGCATTTAATAAATTGTGCAAACCTTTTAAATACAAAATAGTGATACTGTTTTTTTTCTCGGGGTTCAGCTCAAACAAGTTAACCCACTTTTGGGCATACTTAAAACAATGGGCAAAATTTTGCGCCATGTTATAAAACCAAACGTAAGCCTGGTACAAATATAATTTTTGATAAAACTCTAATTTATCTTCGGCCAAAGTGGGTAACAAGTTGTTAAAAAAATCGACCAACTCATTAAATTCCGCTTCCGACTTTACGTAACCGTGTTTTAAATATCTGCCATACAACAGCAACGAAGCATTCGACAAGCGGTTCGTCAATTCAATTTGCTGCAACAACTGGTTCGATTGTTCCGAAAGCACATCTGCCTTGGCCGACATAGAACCCGTTATGTGTTGGCTTTCTATCCGCTTTTCAAAATATAAAATTGACAAAGCAATCGTTTCAAAATTCATTTCAATGGCTTGTTTTTTGGCTTTGTCCAACAGCTCCAAGCAAGGCAAGTACAAACCTTTTTCATACAAAATTTTGGCATAGTCAATCTGTTCTCGCAATTGTATTTCGCCAATTTTATTGCGTTCAACCAGCCTAAGGCAACTAAGTATTTGCTTAAACAAATTCGCTTTCAAGTTACTTAGTTGGGCTTTCTTCAAACCATCAATTTTACTAACCGCCAACTCATCTGTATAGCACGTCGATTTACTCATCAAATCAAATAATTGCATATACAGTTTATCTGCATTGCCAGGGTTGCGGTTTACAAATAACCTAAAACTCCGTTTCTCCGATTTACTCAAAGTTGCTATTAACTGTACTAATTTATCCAAGTTAAAATTATCATTGCTATCACTAATATATCATTATTTATTAGAAGCGAAAGTTTACCACACGTAAAAACTTCTCTCCCGCCCTCCACTCCCAAATCCTCGCTTTGCCAACGCACAAAAGCTTGGCGGCAGCTGTGGGTTTTCCGCTGCGGTCGGGGCTATTTTAAAAACGGTGTGCTATTGTTTTTGGCCGCCTTGTTTACCCAGTTACCACAAAGCGCCAAAGCTACCAAACTAAACCCGATAGTAATGGAAACCCCACAGCGCAACGAAGTGAAGCGAGGAGTTGGAATGGATAGCGGGACCGCCCTTTCAACGAGACTTGTGGTTTGTTTTCAAATTAATTAAAACTACGTTACGATGATTTACAAGCATTTTTTTTGCAATAAAATAACACACAGCTCTTAATAAAGTCACCGTTAAAATTGTAAAACAGAAAAGTATAAGCTACTTATTATCAATTAATTAGTTTTAAAATAAAGTGCTTTACAAAACTTAGAAATTGTAAAACTTAAAAATATTAGCTCAATACTATTTGCAACACCATTTACATTTGGTGTAAATAACAAAAATGGCTTCAAAAATTAACATATTTGATACAACATTAAGAGATGGCGAGCAAGTGCCTGGCTGCAAGCTCAACCATAGCGAAAAACTAAAATTAGCAAAGGCCATTGAAAGTTTAGGCGTTGATGTTATTGAAGCAGGTTTTCCTATTTCAAGCCCTGGCGATTTTAAAGCGGTAGATATGATTTGCAGAGAAATTAAAGCACCAACTATATGTGCTTTATCTCGCTCGGTTGAAAAAGATATAAAAGTTGCTGGCGAATCATTGGCCTATGCAAAGCGTGGCAGAATACATACCGGCATTGGCACTTCTGAATCACACATAAAATACAAATTTAATTCTACCCCAGAAAAAATAATTGAACGAGCAATAGCTGCCGTAAAATATGCAAAAACCTTTGTAGAAGATGTAGAATTTTATGCAGAAGATGCAGGAAGAACAGACAATGAATATTTAGCAAAAGTTATTGAAGCGGTAATAAAAGCTGGGGCAACAGTTGTAAATATACCTGATACTACAGGCTATTGCTTGCCACACGAATATGGAGAAAAGATTGCATTTTTAAGAGACAATGTTGTTGGTATTGAAAAGGTAACCATATCTGCCCATTGCCATAACGATTTGGGTTTGGCCACCGCCAACTCGTTAGCTGGTGTAGAAAATGGAGTAACCCAAATTGAATGTACGCTAAATGGTATTGGCGAAAGGGCGGGCAACACTTCGTTAGAAGAAATAGTAATGATTTTAAAACAACGGTATAAAAATAAATATTACACCAATGTAACTACACAAAAATTAAACCCTACTAGCCAGTTAGTGGCCGAAGCAATGTCGATGCCCGTACAAGCTAATAAAGCAATTGTTGGGCAAAATGCATTTGCACATTCTTCTGGCATTCATCAAGATGGTGTGATTAAAAAAAGAGAAACTTACGAAATTATAAACCCAATTGATGTTGGGATTGACCAATCGAGAATTGTATTAACCGCAAGAAGTGGAAGAGCTGCTTTAGCTTACCGAGCTAAAGAAGTAGGTTTTAATTTAGCCAAAGATGAGCTAGACCAAGCTTACGTACACTTTATAAAACTTGCAGACGACTGCAACCAAGTAAACGACGATCAATTACAAACCATGCTTTCACGTTGTTTAATGAGAGCCTAAAGGTTAAGTATGGCAAAAACAATGTTTGATAAAGTATGGGATGCACACGTGGTAAAAGAAATTACTGGTGGCAAGCAGGTAATTTATATTGACCAGCACTTTATTCACGAAGTAACCTCACCACAAGCTTTTGATGGTTTGCGCAAAAGAGGTATTGAGGTTTTTAGAAAAGATAAAACGGTGGCAACTGCAGATCATAATGTACCAACTATAAATCAACATTTACCTATAAAAGAAGAATTGTCGCGCAAGCAAGTGGATACCTTAATTAAAAACTGTAAAGATTTTGATATTGAGCTATACGGTTTGGGACATAAAAACCAAGGTATTGTACATGTAATTGGTCCGGAGTTGGGCATTACTCAACCGGGTATGACCATAGTTTGCGGAGATAGCCACACTTCTACACACGGCGCATTTGGCAATATTGCATTTGGCATTGGCACCAGCCAAGTAGAGCAGGTGCTTTCTACCCAATGTTTAATTTTAGGTAAGCCTAAAAAGATGAGAATTAAAGTTACCGGTAAAGTTGAAAAAGGGGTAACTGCTAAAGATATTATTTTGCACATCATATCAAAAATGACGGTTGGTGGATGCACGGGTTATTTTATAGAATATGCTGGTGAAGCAATTACTAATCTTTCTATGGAAGGAAGAATGACGGTTTGTAATATGAGTATAGAAATGGGCGCAAGAGGTGGAATGATTGCGCCCGATGAAAAAACAATAGCCCATCTTAAAGATAAAAAAAACGCCCCAAAAGGGGAAGCTTTTGAAAAAGCAACAGAAAAATGGTTGGCCTTAACTACTGATGAAGCTGCCAAATTTGATAAAGAGATAACATTTAATGCAAGCGATATTCAGCCAATGATTACTTACGGCACTAATCCAGGAATGGGTATTTCTATTAACCAAACTATACCAATTTCAACTTCCGATTCGCAAACTAAGTCGCTAAATTATATGGCATTTAAGCAAGGCGAAAAAATGGAAGGTAAACAAATACAACATGTTTTTATTGGTAGCTGCACCAACTCGCGCATTGAAGATTTGCGATTGGTAGCCAATTTTGTAAAAGGAAAACAAAAAGCCAAGCACGTAAAAGTGATGGTAGTACCAGGTTCTAAAAGTGTAGAATTAACTGCTAGAGCAGAAGGCTTAGATAAAATTTTTGAAGCTGCTGGTTTTGAATTAAGGCAAGCTGGTTGTTCGGCCTGTTTAGGTATGAATGAAGACAAAATACCTGCGGGGGAATATTGCATTTCTACCTCTAACAGAAATTTTGAAGGAAGACAAGGGCAAGGAGCAAGAACCATATTGGCCAGCCCATTAATGGCAGCAGCAGCAGCTATTGAAGGTAAAATTGTTGACGTAAGAGCATATTTAAACTAATGGAAAAGATAAATAAATTAAGCACAACGGCAGTTCCATTAGCTATGGAAGATATAGATACTGATCAAATAATACCTTCCCGTTTTTTAAAAGCAATTTCGAGAGCAGGTTTTGGTGATAATTTATTTAGAGATTGGAGGTACGATAAAGCCGACAAGCCGATACCTAGTTTTATATTAAACAACCCATTGTATAATGGCGAAATTTTAATAGCGGGTAGAAATTTTGGCTGTGGCTCCAGCCGTGAACACGCTGCTTGGGCTTTAGTAGATTATGGATTTAAAATAGTAGTGTCCAGTTTTTTTGCCGATATTTTTAAAGGCAATGCGCTAAACAACGGCATCTTACCAATAACGGTTAGCGAAACAAATTTACAAGCTTTATTAAAAATTGTTAACCTTAACCCAAAAGCAATTTTTGAAGTAGATTTAGCAGCGCAAAATTTTTGTTATAAAGAAGCATTAAAAATTAACTTTGAAATTGATGCCTATAAAAAAGAATGTTTGCTAAACGGTTACGATGATATAGATTATTTGTTGAGCATTAAGCAAGATATAGTAGCTTACGAAAGTTTGTAAAACTATTGATTATGAAAAAGGAAATTGCAGTTTTAAAAGGAGATGGTATTGGCCCAGAAGTGGTTGACCAAGCACTTAAAGTTTTAAGTGTTGTAGCAGAACAAGCTAATATTGAATTTGATTTTAAGTTTGGTTTAATTGGTGGAACTGCTATTGAAAAAACAGGGCAAGCTTTACCAACAGCAACTATTGATTTATGTAAAGCTGCCGATGCCGTTTTGTTGGGTGCAATTGGTGACCCCAAATATGACAACGACCCAACTGCAACAGTTAGGCCAGAGCAAGGTTTACTTTCTTTAAGAAAAGAGTTAAACCTATTTACCAATGTTAGGCCAATAAAATTGTATCCAGCTTTAAGCCATTTATCGCCTTTAAAAAAGGAAAAATTAGAAGGTGTTGATATGGTAATTTATCGCGAGTTAACAGGCGGTATTTATTTTGGAAAAAAAGAAAAAGGCGAAGACTATGCATCTGACTTATGCATTTATTATAAAGAAGAAATAGAACGAGTAGCGCATTTGGCTTTCGCAGCAGCAACAAAAAGAAACAACAAATTATGTTTGGTAGATAAAGCTAATGTGTTAGAAAGTTCGAGATTATGGCGTAAAGTAGTGCAAGGTATGTCAGCAGATTACCCGAATGTAAAAGTAGCATATTTATACGTGGATAATGCTGCGATGCAATTGATTTTAAACCCCAATCAATTTGATGTTATACTTACCTCCAACATGTTTGGCGATATTTTAAGTGATGAAGCAAGCGTGTTAGGTGGTTCTATCGGCTTATTGCCTTCCGCCTCTTTTGGAAATGAGTTTAAATTGTATGAACCAGTTCACGGTTCTTACCCACAAGCTGCTGGTAAAAATATTGCTAACCCAATGGCAACTATACTTTCCGCAGCAATAATGTTGCAAGATTTTGGTTTAGAAAAACAAGCTACCGCAATAGAAGATGCAATAGCAAAATGTATTGAAACCGGTTTTACTACAGCAGACGTTAACCAAAGCAATGGCTACAAATGTTCGGAAGTAGGTAAAGCGGTTTGCAATTTGTTAGTAGCTCAACAAGCTTCTATAATTAATGAAATTTAGAAAACACTTTTTGTGATCTACAATTTAAAAATATCTAACCAATAAATATTTCTTACCTTACCATTAAAAGAACAATGGATATTCAAGAAGAAATAAAAAATTTACAACAAGAAATTGAAAGTAAAAACAAAGCACTAATAGTATTAAAACTAAAATTGGGAGGAGCAGTAATAAACGATTACACCCTTTACAGTAAAGAAGGTGAACCAGTTCAATTTTATAGTTTGTTTGGCGATAAAGACGAATTGCTGATCATTCATAATATGGGCAAAGGTTGCAACTATTGTACACTTTGGGCAGATGGTTTTAATGGAACAGTTAATCATTTTAAAAGTAGAACTAACTGGGCATTGGTATCGCCAGATGAGCCAACAGTATTAAAACAATTTGCAGAAAGCCGTAACTGGAATTTTGATGTTTACTCCTGCAAAGATTCTACCTTTAAAAAAGATTTGGGGTTCGTTTTGGAAAACGGGTCAACTGCTCCGGGTTTTTCTGTTTTTAAAAAAGACACAACAGGTAAAGTAATTCACTATGCTTATGATTGGTTTGGGCCTGGCGATTATTTTTCTTCTATTTGGCACTTTATGCAATACTTACCAAATGGCAATAATGGCTGGAGGCCTCAACTAAAGTATTGAGTTTTGTGAAGATATAATTGAGTTTCAATATTGCTCAACTTTTGGAAATAGGTTTGCAAAATTAAGTTTTATTGCACTCGTAGCGTGCTACTATTTTTTAAACTTTATTACGGCTAATAACTTAGAAATAGCCAAAGAAAAATTTAAATTGCTGTAATTTTATGTAAAATATCTTTATGTAGGCTACACTTCTGCAAACATAAATGGTTTTACGAGATGCTTATGTGACTAGAAGAAGTGTGAGAAAAAAAGCTACCCAACCTTTACTTTATACAACAGCAACTCATCATTAGTTAGTAACATTAAATAATTACGGGTAACCTGCACGGCTTTAATGTCGCTAACTTCTTCTGGCAATTCTATGGTGTCTTCTTGCTGCGTCATTAAGTCAACCACGTATAATTTTTCATCTTTATAAAACACCATTTTACTATCAATAACTTGTAGTTGTTTTATGTTGTTAAATAGGTAAGATCTAAAATAAGTGCCATACATATCAAACACAAAAATGCCTCGGTTAGGGTCGCTTACAAATAAACGTTTGTCTCGCTCAATCATAAAAGTGGGTTCTAATATGCCACCAAGTAATTTGTCTACTTCAAAGCTTTCTTGTGTAATTTCGTAGTTGGCATTTATTTTTTTTAGCTTTTGTTCGCCTTGTTCAAATACCCAAATGGTGTTATCGTAAGAAGAACACATGGCAGTTGCTTCTTCTATACCAATGGTAGAAAGCTTGTACATTTGCTTAGCCGTCATATTTAAATCTAATGCAATAATGGTATTAAAATCTTTATAAAACACTAAGGGTTGAAACGGATTGCTGGCATCAATTGCAGTAACATCGCCAAATTGGTTTTCGCTAAAAATTGCAGAAAGTGAACCTAATGAATCTAACTTTATTACATTATTTTCGTTGTTAACAACAAAGGCATTTTTTAGTTCGTCAGCACCAAAAACAGAACCTTCTACCGGAAAAGATTTTATTAGCTTATAACTATTTTGTGCAGATGCGTAACTAAAGCATCCTATAAAAAATACAATAACTACTAGTTTATGTATAATGAAGTAATTCAACTGTTTTGCCATTAAATTTTGCATAAGTAAAGTGATTTATCCAATCACCAAGATTAATAAAAGTACTGTTTTTGTTTAGAGGGTAAACTACCGGCGTATGCCTGTGGCCAAATATAAAATAATCAATAGTATTGTTTGTTAATTTTAGTTGTGCATATTGCACCAACCATTCTTTTTCGCCTTTAAAACTGTGGGTAAGGCCATTATATTGTTGGTTGCCGCTAATGCTCCATTTACGGGCCAACCAAATGCCAATACGTGGGTGTAGCCAACCAAACAACCATTGGCACAGCTTGCTGGTAAAAACTATTTTCAACAATTTGTAAGCGCCGTCGCCAGGGCCAAGGCCATCGCCATGTGCTAAATGAAACTGTTTGTTATTTATGGTTACGTTCATTGGTTTGCGTATAACGGTAATGTTCAATTCGTCTTTTAAATAATTAAACATCCACATATCATGATTTCCGGTAAAATAATAAACGGCAATGCCAGCATCGGTAAACTCGGCTAACTTACCCAACAAACGGGTGTAACCTGCCGGAACTGCTGCGCCATAATCGTACCAAAAATCGAAAACATCGCCCATTAGATATAAGGCAGCACAGTTTGGTTTAATGTGATTTAACCAAGCCACTACTTTACGTTCGCGCAGCAAACTGCTTTTAGCATCGGGCGCCCCCAAATGAAAATCGGAAGCGAAATAAACAAACTTGTTTTTAGGCAATTGCACAATGGCGGTAAAGATAATAGGCTAAAGTTTAACACATTAATATTTTAAAATTTATTGTGTGTAAATTTATTTATTACCATAGCTTTGCAAAAATTATTTTATTAAGATGGCTATTATTGATACACACGCTCATATTTATTCAAAAGAGTTTTCGCAAGATGAAGCTAAGATGATTACCCGAGCCAAACAAACTGGCTTAGAAGCTATTTTTTTACCTAATATTGATATTGAAAGTATTAAACCAATGTTGCGGTTAACGGAAACCTATCCTAACTTTTGTTATGCTTTATTGGGCTTGCACCCTTGTTCGGTAAAAGAAAATTATGAGGAAGTTTTACAACATATAAAATCTTATTTTGCCACGCATAAATTTTACGGCATTGGCGAAACAGGTTTAGACTATCATTGGGATTTAACTTTTAAACAGCAACAACAAGCTGCACTTAGAATACAAATTGAATGGGCCATTGAATTAAAGTTGCCACTTATTTTACATACTCGCAAATCATTTGAAGATACTTTTGAAATTGTAAGCGAATACAAATGCGATCAACTAAAAGGCATTTTTCATTGTTTTGGTGGTAGCGCAGCAGCCGCTCAAAAGGTAATTGACTTGGGTTTTTACATTGGCATTGGCGGCGTAGTTACTTTTAAAAATAGCAACTTAACGGAAACGATTGCAGCAACGCCTTTAAACAAAATATTAATTGAAACCGACAGTCCATATTTAAGCCCGGTACCTTATAGAGGTAAACGTAACGAACCAGCCAACACCAAATACGTTGTTGAAAAAATTGCAGCAATTAAAAATTTAAGTGTTGAAGAAGTGGAAGCAACTACTACAAAAGCTGCTAAGGTTATTTATGGGTTGGGGGGAGAATAG
>Ga0209093_1000173_pt1 | contig 32853 bp, 28 predicted proteins | sample SidtaG_4_FD_187450 | JGI IMG/M metagenome (GOLD analysis project Ga0209093, IMG submission 187450) | Marine algal microbial communities from Sidmouth, United Kingdom - Sidmouth_Male1 metaG (SPAdes) (version 2) | ecosystem: Host-associated > Algae > Red algae > Unclassified | place: Sidmouth...
CGCCGAGGGCAAGGCCGTGACAGCCTCGCCTCGCGACGGTTGGGGCACGGCGGACGAGGGACCCAGAGGTCAACAAAGTGCGCAAGCGCAGGCCACCGCAACCTGCCCAACTGGGCTACTCAACCCAGACGCCTAATGGCATGGGGAACCGGGCAGGCGCTCGCCGTCCCCCAACCCCCCGGTATATATACCATGGGGCGAGCCCAGAGGCCCGCCCAGCTCCCCCCGTCTGTGCCCTCTGCGGCACGCAAGCCCGGCCCCTCCCCTTTAGGGGCCGATCTGGTGCCTGCACGGCCAGTGCCGCCCCGTGGGTGCTCAGAGGCTGCCCATTCGCGCCCTCTGGCCCCCGGCACGCATCGGCCATTCTGGGCCGCTCGCGACCGTTCGGGCCGCGGGCTCCATCGCCCCGCCTCGAGCGAGAGTGTCAGGGGTCTCCCCGATCCCCTTTCCAGGCGCCGGCCACGGCGTAACGCCCACACACCCCTTCGCGCGTCGTTACGCGACACCCCGATTGGTTGCCACTTGTGGCGTTCGTGGTGGCGGATCAGTCGATCTGCGCCCACTCGCCGGGACGGCTCGAATCTCATTACAGGGGTATGTAGCATATCTCCTGAATATTCGGATATTGGGCCCGGTAGCCCCCCTGACTGGTCAGTATTCACGTGGAGGATTGAACTGACTTGTGGTTCGCCCTTTGGGAGGTTACTTCCGTCTTGTATATCTGTCCTTTCTTTTATCGTCTCTATTTTGGTGGTTATTAGATCTTTATGATCGCTCGGTCGATCGACCCCGCCCCTTTACCGTCTGATAATAAAAGCACCATGGGACCGGGGTTCGCCGTCTTCGGCACCCCCGGCTACCCATCGGATGTTGCACGAACAAAGGTTCTTCTTCCTCGCCTCTAAGGCGATAGCGTTCGCTTTATCGCGCGTCTACGGTCGGTCGCCATTTACTGGTTATTTAACCAACGTCACTCATCCCACAAATGCCATGCTCTTCACGCTGGTCCCGCACCAGGTACAGCAGTCGCGCTCCGCGTGCCCGCGCTGGTGCGACGGACTGCCGCCCCTGCTGCCTCCACCGCCGCCGCCGCCGCAGCAGCCTCCGCCACAGCTGCCGCTGCCATAACCTCTGGGCTTCAGCTTCCCTCGCACTGTCCTCTTCGGGCACGGCGCTCCCCACTGCCGCATCATAAGTTGCAGCCGCCGGCGCCGACGTCACGATGCGGCTATCGTGGCGACGCGCCCGTGGGTAGCCGGCGGAGCCAGTCGTGCAACTGGTGTCGGGGCCCGGTCGACAACTGCCAGCTTGTGGCTTTCTCGCCGACGCGCAAGGAGGAGCCGTGGGTCCCGCGCATTCTGTCGGTGATGCCTCGGCTCCTCCCGGCCACGGACGTCAGCGGCGCTTCGCGCTTTTCCCGGACGGCTGAGATCTCCCGGTAGCCCCATCTTCTCCGTGCGCCGCAGAGGCCGTGGGTGTGGAGGCCGGTGCTGACGATCACAGAGAGGCCGGCGAGCCCATCGACCCGCACTCAGTCAGCTGGCCGTAAAGTTCGTGTCCGGGCGGAGGCTGTGGCGTCCGTCCGAGGTCCTTTCTTCTCATTGCTGCCGCTGCTTCTGGGCCTCATGGCAAGTCACGAAAATGAATTCTACATCTCCCTGTTCGAGGTGCACAATTAGGTACACAATTAAACAGCTCTAAAATAGCATGGACTGATATGTTAATGAATTGAGAAATTTCCAGTGGGTCAGGTCGACAATAATGTCAACCTGAAGACCCAAACGAAGGACATAAAAAGTCGAGTACGGTCGCGCTCTTTCGCTGCACGCTACGTCCATCCCCAAGAATGTAAGGTACATGAAGAAAGTACAGTGCGCCAACGTGCGCACGTGGATTGCGGCGTCCGACTTGAATGTGGGACAATGTGGGGGAGCTCGTCTTCTCACATGCGCGCTCCCACCCTGTATCCACGTCGTGTGTGTCAGAAGACGCTCTGTCATCAGCATGCGAGGTCGAAAAGGAACGCTCATGCTACAACGTAGTCTTCTACTCTACTGGCGCACGAAGGCGGAACAAAACATCTGCATCTCATTGTAGCCAAATTTCTGGCCACGCTGAAAGCGATAAACGCGCTCCCGTCGAAGCCACACGCGCAAGTCATCCCACCCTCCCAATATCTGGGCGGCATTTGCAAACGCGCGACGCTTAGACACCATGGACGACGCCTTCCTGCCAAATGGGTGGAGCTTGGCAAACTCATCACTTTTGCTTGAACCTTGTACAAGCGTCTTGAGCGCGACGTTCTTGGCGTCCCCAACCTCCCACGAATCACGAACCGCGTCCACTATCTCATCAAAGCCTCGTGGCAGGCGAGCCAAGGAGATGGTCTTGGCGTGCACCTTGATCTGCGCAGGGGGAGGCTTCGCAATTACGGGGCGCGCCTTCTGACAACGGAAGCACAGCGACGCCGTCTTGATACAAGCAGCAGCGTCCGGTCGCATCTCAGTACCTCGCTCGGAAGCCTGGGCGCAATGCGAATCAACTGCGGCCGACGATACTCGAGGCTCCTCGGTATTTTCCTTCCCCAAAAACATAGCCGTTAGGTTGAACTGGGCTGCAAGACCGACCTTGGCTGCCCGGCTACGATGAGCATCCTTGATGTTGTCAAGTCGCCGCGGCAGGGCAGCGCATAGACCCTTGGTCGCCCCAGACATTGGACGCAGAGCTAGACCGGCTACAAGGGCTTCAGGAAGTGCAAAGTGGTCGTCGATGTCGTCCGGAAGAGACCGAGGGACGAAAGCCCGGTTCAGCGGGTTCATCCGCGCGCTCAAAGGCATCTGCATGGAGGTCTCCAAACTTCCATTGAGGTAGAGGTCGTCTCTCGCGGCCCCAACAGCTGGCGGCGGCCGGATCGACGAGCCATCGTGTCGGCTTGGCGAAAAGGTAGTCATTGAAAGATGGACGAGAGTGTCTGCGTGCCAACGGCAGGGGCGACGACGACAACGCAACTGGTGAACCTGGGCGACACTGAAGCACTCCAAGCTCATCGAGGATTCCGGGCCATGTGGGCAAGCTGAGATACACTTGAGCGGCGAGTTCGGTACCACCTTGTGTTGGTTGACAGTCAGCTGTTAGTCAGCTGTCACTGTTCGCATCCCTAATAGTGCTCCATTCTTAAATAGAAGGTTACAGAATAAGGTCCAACATGTCAAACATTGTGAAAGTGACCATTTGGACGGCCAGCGCATGGTCAGGCTCGCGATGCGCCCTCGTCCGATGTCGGGTGGACGGTAAGTCTCGGCCCATACCGCTCCATGCTCTGCCGCTGACGTGCTTGATACGCCTTCGCCCCCCCTCACTTCAACCCCATGTTCTTATCCGCCTCCTCGACTCAGCTCCTCCCCGCTTCATCGTACATTTGCGGGCCTAGCCATGGCGTCTTCCCCCACTCCTGGAGCTGGCAGCCGGTCTGTGTCTACGCGCGTACCTGAAGGTGATTGTGCCACGCGCCAGTCTCGCATCGCCGGGACGGCGGACGGCCGTGCCAGCGCGGCTCGCGCCCGCGGCTGGATGGACGCCCTCCCGGCAGCGGCGGACTACAACGCAGTCGCGATCGCCAAGGAGACAAAGGAAGCCGGGCGCTCGGACAGCAGCAAGAAGGTGCACAAGGCCATGCGCGAAAGCTACTTGGCGTTTTCCACCCACCTGAAGGTCGATCCCTCTGTTGTCGACCAGACAACTGCGGCGCACGTTGCCAATTTTTACAAGTTTCGCACGAAGAACTATGAGCTGGGGCTATCTACGTCGAAGTATATCTCGGCACAGATGGGCATCTACTTTGACGAGCTCGGCTACCACGGTCCGCGGACGACCGGTGACATTGACGGCAAGATCTTCGTGAACGGGAACACCAATGAGAGCAAGCAGGTGGTGGAAAACAAGCGCACCCCCAAGATCAAGTTGTCCGCCCAGGGTCGCGTGGCAGTCCCGATGGACCCGCTGGAGTATGGCCACATGTGCTCGTACTACGACCACTTCTTGGCGGACCACCGAGACGTGTCACCCAACCGCCTTTGCCAGTGGGCGGCGATCATGGTCGGGACGTTCAACTTAATGCGCTTTGATGAGGTCTGCAAGTTGAAGTACGTTGGTAAGAGCGTGCGGTGGACTGTGGGGGCCCGTCGAGCTGAACAACACTGGGTGCCCATTGCAGGATCTAACACTATGTCAACTTGGCGGATGTTGTGTTGCGTGACTCCATGACATCTGTCTCGATTTGTTGTTCTCGTTTCCACATGGCGTGAGCGCGTTTCCATGACAGAGGACCTGTTCGGGCGGCTGTCCTTCCGCATCGACCTATTGGACAAGACGAAAACGTCGTCGAGCGGGCAACGACACTACTTGGAGGGGGCACAAGGTTTGACGGGTGATCCGCGCATCGACCCCGTCCTTGCCCTCGGTATGTATCTTCTTGTCCGCGGTGAGGATGACGGCTTTCTGTTTGTTCGGTACAATGATACCAGTGCCGGAACTTGGGAGCGTGATGTGCGACTTCCCTTGAAGGACGCTAAGTTTCTGGACGATCTGCGAGCGGCGTTTGACGAAGCAGGAGTCGACGCTTATCGCTTCCTCGGTACGCACTCATTCAAGCGAGGTGGGGTGCAGCTCTACCGGCTTCTCGGCGTACCAGACGACGAGATCAAGTCCCGCGGGAACTGGTCCAGCTTCTCGGCATACACGGCTTATGTTCAAGCCAGCAATCGCTTGGAGAAGCGCTTCTGCAGCGCCTCCCCGCAAGCAGCACTGGCTGACATCATTGTGCGTGGTGGGGAGGTGCCTGAGTGTGTTCTCGTGGAGGTGGGTTTAGATGCTAAGGCGGTGGAGAAGTAGTCGTTGAGAGCTGTCGTCCAGCGCTCCTGCTCGAGTGTTCTGTGCTTAAAGATTTCTAGGTTCGCTCGTAAGTGTCCTGCGGGCCGTCTGGGGCAGATGCATGGCCCGTAGGGCGCGAGAGTGCAACTGAGGGACGGCTTGTGAGCTACGGCGCAGGTGTTTTCGCTGAGTGCACAATAAGGTAGCAGAAGGTGCTTATTGTCATGCTATATCACATACATCACTGTATTGTGCAATTCTTGTGTATTTTTCAGCGACCTATGCATTAGGCTGTATTTGCTGTTTCTCACAATTGTGCTTCAATTGCTGGTCATTGTACATGGCCGATTGGCCAAGAAGCTTTCGGGACGACCTGTTCAGGGGGTATGGACGGCAAACAGTTGGTCTCAGGCAAGGGACGTCGCGCGGTCACGCTGAGCGGCTGCGCCTCCGCCCCTGCACGACGGCGTCACCGTGCTGCGTCATCACAGCCGGCTATGGATCGTGCCAGTGTTCCTCGTCGCGCTCGGCGCCTCCTCCGTGAGAGCTTCGACCACGATGAGTTCCGTGCAGGCCAGCTGGAGGCCATCATAGACATCGTGGACGCGGCTCAGCCGAATGCAGCTGTCATTTCGGTTATGGCCACTGGCACTGGCAAGGTACGTGAACTGTGTGTCTCCGATGATCGCCCAGCGTGGTCTGGCAGGTTGTTGGGGATCCTTCCATGGGATGCAATGCAGACACTGACGTCCTTGTTGTCAGTGTCAATGCAATTTTCTCCGCATGCGTCGCTGTAGACTTGCGTGTTTGGGATCGCCTGTGCCCTGATGTACCAGAAATTTCGCGTACCGTCCGTGCTTCTGGTTCCCCTCACAGGCCTTGGGCGTCAGCATGCCCGGCTGCTGAACAAGGCAGGCGTGACGGCAAGGGCATTGTCCGGTTCGAGTACGGCAGGGGACCGAGTCGAACTGCGCCAGCTCCTCCAAGAGCAGCGGCTGCAGGCCCTTGTTGTGTCTCCTGAGGCATTGTGCCACAGCGCCTCTCTTCTGCGTGCGTTGAACGAGCGCCCGGGCGGCATCACGGCGTTTGATGAGGCGCACCTCTGGGCGGATGCGGCTGATTGGCGCCCTACCCTCTCGCTGGCGGCGACCCGTCTGCAAGGACGCCGGCGGCTCGCCCTTACGGGTTCTCTTCGGACCGGAAAGGAGGATCAGCTGGCGGACATCCTGCGGATGACTTCTCCCGTCATCGGACGCGGCAAGTTTGTGCGAGCCAACCTCATATTGCGCATCATGCCTCGTCCTCCCGCTTTTTGCCCGTCTTTTTTCAACCTGCCGGCGCAGATTGCAGCCGAGGAGGAGTGGTGCTGGAGAGTGGCTTACGTCACCTGCTGGATTGTGGATGCTCGACGTAAGGACGGGAACGTCATAATTTACGCGCGCTCCCAGCAAATTGTCGAGCAGCTGGTCACCGCGCTCAAAGCCTCGGTACAGCGCCGCGTTGCTCGCGTTGGCGGAGCGCTACCATCTGTCTACGCGTACCATGCCGGCTGCAAGACGCGAGCCGCTGTGGAACTGGCCTTTTGTCAGTTACCTGGTGTTGTCGTCGTGTCCACTGTTGCTTTCGGCCTCGGCATTCACTGTGCTCATGTCCGTACTGTTGTTCACTTTGTAAGTGGATCCACAATTGACTCGTTGTCTTGCACTTTTGTCTTTTGTGCTACCTGATTAGCAGATTGAGTCACTTATCGTCGAGCGACTTCTGACAATTGCATATAGTTCCTTGTTGCGTGCCCACCGGACCGGCGCTTGCTTATTCTCTCGGTGTCGCGCTTGCTTGGTTGGCGTGACTCTCTCAGGACGGCGCGAGATCTCTTTCCGAGTACGTGCAGCAGATCGGGCGTGCCGGCCGGGACGGAGAAGAGGCGATCTGTATCTCTTTCTTCAACGAGGCGGACAACTTCCAGGTGAGACAGCTGATTGAAGACTCTGTGATCCCGTCAGACGCTGCATGGGATATCATAAGTCGTGTTGTCGATTCAACATCGCCTGGCGGCCGTACGTCCTTTCTCGGCCGCGCTGAGCTGAGCGAGTTTGACCTTCATCCTCGTCAAACTGATGTGCTGCTCGCGCTGTTGTGTCGTGTTGGGGTAGCCCTCGCCGGAAAGCCCGCGCCGGGCCGGTTTGGCGTTTCCCTTGGCGAGTTCGGAGATGCTGGGGTCGTTCAAGGTCTTTCGGTTCTTGCTCGTGCTTTGTGGCAGCAGCATCTGTGCCCGCTCTTTGAAGAGGCGCGGACGCCGAGGCGCAAGGTGTTCGGCGATGTCCGCGTCATTTGCGGGTCAGCTCCTTTCCTGGGGCTCGATTCCGTCGGTCCTGTGGCCGTACACGTCGCCTTGCAAGATCTCGCGTCTGCGGGACTTGTGGTCGTTGACAACACGGAGCGCTTCCCGTCCGTCATACCGCTCACTCGGATGGGCGACGTCGACGTCGGCAGGGCGGCTTCAAGGGCCGCACGCATCTCCCGCGATGATGTGACAAACAAGTTGGCAACGCTGGACGCTGCGGACAAGTTCTTTAGTCTGGACGGGTGTGTGCAATTGCGCCTTTGCGCCCTCTTTGGCAGCACGGTGGAGCAAGGGCTTGTGCTTGACGATTGCCAGTGCTCTCATTGCTTGTCTGACGACGCCTTGCTCCGGGGCCCTCGTCCCTAGTCGACCTTGCTTTGAAGGTGCCATCACACTGGTTAATGAGATAGATGCGAGTGCTGTTTTCGTTGCTTCATCCTGGTTTGTGCTAGCCTGAGTTGCTTCCGTGATGTTTCCTAGTTTGTCGTTGTAGTTCAGTCTTGAAGAGCACGTGTCTTTAGGCGCTACTTTTGCGCGTTCTAGTGCGGTCGTGTGACATCCGGCGACGTAACACCTTCCGCAGGCGTGTTCTTTCATCAGGAAACTTGCGCAATGAGCAGGTTCTATGTATCCGTCCTGAATGGGATCGCGCCGTTTGGAAGGTGGTACGTATGGTAAACTATGTACCAAATAGACAAATAGAGTGCATCAGTGACATGATTGGTGAAAAAGTGAGCTCTTATTTAGGCCCATTTCCTTGGTTGCATCTTTTTGCACAAGGGACGTCAAGTTGCTCGCGATATGTTGATGTAGGCATTGCATGCTTTTGTATGCACAGGACGGCACTGCGCATAGAAGGAGTGGTACCATTTGTTCATCTACCTGCGACTCTCCTGTGCAGAGTTGGAGAGGTCTTGAGAGAGGATTTTTACGGCAAGGGGGGGATGCGCTGGGACTTTGGGACCACTTCATGTCGGCCTCTACAGGTCCCCAGCAGGATGGGCTTCTTCCATTATGTCTTGGGACCTGGCGTGTTGCAATTACTTGGCTGCTGCCTTGTGCAGAGCGAGGGCGATTGCTTGAGAGAGGTCATAGTTGACGGCCCTGTTGGAGCGGAGCCCCAGCCAGATGGGGGGGGGGGGGGGGGGGGGGGGGAGGTCTCACCTTTTCTGGGGGGTGGGCTCCCCTCGAAGACGGCATCACGTACGGGTAGACACCGCCCATGTCCGCAGCAGAGAATTGTGGTGGCGGACTGACGCGGGGAGGGACCGTCCCGATGCGACGGCCGGCACGACAAGAACGGCGCGGGCGGCGGCTGTGGTGGACCGGGCGAGGGCTACTGCGGTACTGCCGGGCAGTGCGCGGGGACGGGGCCAGAAATCGCTGCCTGGGCGGGGTCCTGCGCGCGATGGGCTGACGTGCGCGGGAAAGGAGACGGATATGGTGCCAAATATAGGGGCATGCCCGTGGGCTAGCCCCGGCCGCGACGAGATATTTTGACCGACTTCCGATCCCTAAGCTGCACCCACGGGGATGAGGCGCCCATGTGGACTGGAGACGAATGCGCGCCCCACCCCCTGTGGCTCGCAGACAAGCCCACTGGCGGTCGCGAGGCACGCATGCTCGATGGCCTCAGGCGTGCCGGCTGGGCACATCACGGCCGTCGCCCATGCGTCTTGTTGTCCTTGCGTCCTGACATCTGGTGCTCTATCATGACTTGGCCGGTGCGCGAAAGATCCGTGATTGCAAATCACAGGATAATTTTGGCAGAACAAGTTGGAACAAACTGGTTTTAATTGCACTTCAAGTATAACGTGCTAAATCTGATCGTCCTGCTTCACGCTTCATTCGATGTGGCTTAGTGCTGCGGTCGATGGATTCGAGCGTTTGATTAGGTGCGGTCGTTGTTCTTAGTCACCGGATCATCTGTCAGCAACTGACCGATCGGCCAGATTGCATGCGTGCTGGCACCCCCTTCAAGAAACGCGTTGCAAGCCTTGTAAAGTGATTTGGGCTTCCCGGACCCCTCTATCCCCACGTTATCTTTTAGATCGTAGCTAACGCAGGCCAATAGGATGGCTGGATCGTGGTGTATCGACATCGCCACGCTTCTGAGAGGTTTACAACTGGATCTTATCACCTGGGCCTTGTGGTGTCATCCAGATCGTTGCAATTTCCTCTTGGTTGACTTTGCAATTTCTCTGACTCGCCGTCGTCGAGACCACAGGTGCGACTCATCTTCTTCGTGCGATCCGATTGCGTCGGTCATGGACTTGGTCTCAGCGGGCGCGACAGGCCATCGCGACATCGAAAGCCATACCTTACCTGTCGAAGTGTTCCGGGCTAAAAGCATCCAAAAAAACCGTCCCTTGTGTTGTCAAAACGTCAGTCAGCAGGTCTCTGGGTCTCACGATGCATCCTGGCCGGGTGAATGCCGGTGTTCCAAGGGAAGGAACCGCCGCGCAGCAACGTCAGATGATCGTGGGTCGAAGGAGACGTCGCACCTCGTCAGTCGAAGTGTACTTGAAGATCCTTCTGTATTTCTGATGTGGAACTTGTAATTTTGGACACGCTTTCTGTGGGCAAATCTAAGTTGGGGCAGTAGACCCTCGAGACCGGGACCTCGGCTACCCCGAACTCGTTTAGCACGGGAGAAACTTCCGTTCGGGGCGACGACCCCGAACGGGAGGTGAACGGGAGCGACTCCTGTTCGGCGTGTCGATATTTCTGACGCATGAGCACCAGCCCTGGTCGGGGTGTTGCTTGTGGGAGTGCTGCGTCACCGCTTTTGCTTTCGAGTTTTCGAGTCTCTCGTGATCCCCCGGTTTTATCCACAGTACCACACAAGACCGAGTGTACAGTTTGAAATCCTTTCGTGCACGTTTCGGTAGTACTGTTGACTGCGGGCGCCTTCGTGAGAATACCAGGCCTCAGTTTGCTCAATTCAGTTGCACATTTTGTTTGCTGACAGAGCGGAAGTTTGTCTAGACTTGCTAGACACCAAGGCAACAAAATGCCAAGCCACAGCTGGAGCTTGCAGTGCTGGCAATCCCTTACCCCTCCACTACCAAGTCAGTCCACCACACACTTTCCCGCTCTCCCTCAACCCTAAGCAACGTAGTCGCTGTCCTCTTCGTCTTCACTGCCATCCCCACTGTTTTCATCCGTCAACGACCCAGTCATTGTAGTATCTCCGGCTCCCACTGTGCTCTCCCCCCAGGTCGCCAGGTCCGTCTTGGCGATCATGGAAAGAACTGAGTTTACAAGCTGGATAAAGCTCAAGCGCCAGTACGCCTTGGGCCGGATGACAGTCTTTCCCAACGCAATGGACATATCCTCAATGTCCGGGACGATTCTACAGCCTCCCCCAATCATGATGACGTCGTCGTAGTAACCCGACCCGACGGCGGGGCAGACAGCGGGCCCTGCGACCATCCGTGGCGCCTAGTAGTCCGTCCGGTTCCACAGGGTCACTGCCGAGTCGTGGTGGACCTCCATGCGGTAGGCCGACAAACCGCTGGGGTAACGCGCAGACACCTCCGTGATGAACTCCGACGTGGTGCGCTCGATCTTTTCGACGCGCCCCATGGACAAGTAGATGAAGTTTCTGTGAAGCGTCAGCCCGCACGGAAATACCATCATATAGACGCGTAGGACGTCACTTTCGAGCGGAAAGACCGTCTGGACGTGCAACTCTTAGTTGTCGGGAGGCGTCACCATGGCGACCATATTGCAAAGCGCCATGCGCTTCGTTTCGACGAACAGCGGATATCCAATCAAGCTGGCATTGTAGGCATGCGGCATCTTATTGTCGTTGATTACTGTGGTCCGCGTAGGCTGCTGCCACGGCGAGAAGAGACCAACGATGTAGATTGTGTTCACCATGACAGCGAGATGGGGGAGTGTGTGTTTGTGGGGTGGGGGAGCGCTCGCCCAGCCGGCGCACTGCCCGGAGCCTCGCAACCTCAGCGCTTGCGCTCGATCTACCAGCCGATGCGGCCACGACGCGGGTATCCGTGGGCCGCCCCTTCTTCGACGGAGCCGCCCTCGGCCAATGCGGCGGCGTGATGCCCGCAATGAACCCGCGACATGGGGCAGGTCGCTTGCGGCGGAAAATTCTGCGAGGTTTGTCGGCGTTCTTGTCATCCATGGCAATACAGACAGCGTGCGGCAGCAGTACATCAATCACGCGGTCACGGACAGCGTCAACGACGACACTTCAGGTACCAACAGGTGCCCCCCCCTCCCAACCCCCTCCCCACGCACTCCCAACACTATCCCGCCACCATCAGCCAACACCAGAACCGTACCATGCAGCGACAGAAATCTTGTACACAACTACGCCGCCCCCTCCATCCACCGGTGCCCCACGTCTGCAACTATGCGTCGCCATCTGGATGCCCCAAAGCAGAACGGCCACCCAAACAACCACTCCGCGTCAGCATCACTCTCCCGCACGCCGCCACGACCGCTCCACCCACCCTTTTTTCAAACTCAAACGATCCCCTTCAGCGACCACCCTCCCCACAACACCAACCGTGGCCATGCACCAAGTAAGCAAAACTTACAGCCACAGACCCGCCCCACGCCGGCGTAAACGCACCATCCCCCTGAACGGGGGTCTCCAACCGTAAACTGAAGCTACAAAATTGTCCGCGTTCTCTGCAGGCGATGACGATGAGCACAGCCCGCGCCACTTGGCACACACCCCGGTGCACGTCCACTGACACTTTCCCTCGCAAAAACACGGAGCGCAGAGGTGACCTCGGTCCACAAGAAGCGAGCGAAGTGTCCCACGGGTGTTTTGTAAGTGCTCCCACAACGTGCACTAGCAGAAAAAGAACATAGAAGCGGCCCCCCCGTTGACTTCCGGGCATAGAACCCTTGACCTGAAGGCCAGGGAAGGGGCCTTCGGGGGCTCCGTTTTTCTCCGTACGCCGCTCATGGAAGTTCCCCATGCCTGTTTTTAGTATGGGAACTTGCGCAAGGGCTGGGCCGAGTTTTCTGTGCAGTTGCTCGGTGTGGAGAGGTCTTCGCCTTCCGTACGGTCCGTGGAAGAGAACTAGTGCCTGAGAAGGTACGTGAGGAGAGCTGCGGTGCCTACGGGGGTGTAGGGGCAGGTGGCCTCGGCCATGCGTCGGTAACGAATGTGCCGCTTTTTCGAACGGGTTGAGTCTTTTTCGAACGTGTTGCGTCCGTTCCGCTTCCACGCGCCGGGCTGTTGCACAACACGGCGGCGGCGAAGGCTTCGCGGGAGGGTCCCCTGTTGCGGCCCTGCCGTTGGGGGCGCTGCTCGCGGCTGGCGACGGAGCAGGCTGATGTAGGCGTGTGGGGACCCCATGCCAGTTGTGGAACTTTTTGGGGTACGTCTGTCGTTTGGGAGCGGTGCGGGGGAGGGAGGTATCGACACTGGTGGGTGGTCGGGATGCGTGGAAATACGTCGAGCAGTGTTGCTCGGGGGGCACGGTTACTGACGTTACCGTGTGCCATGGTGGTCACTTTCCTTGACCATGGACAGTGGCTCATGTGGTCAACGGGCGGGAGTGAGCTGGAGTGACGACAGGTGGGCGTGATTGAGAGCGGGGGGGGCAAGGGCGTGCTGTTCATGTACGGTATGGACATTTGGGAGGGGATTTTGCAAGCTATGTTGGTGTGACGCTGCTAAGGGACTGCACGTGGGGATACCTAGGGGCTCGCTCACCTGACGCACCGTTTCTATCGCTTTCACTGGAGTTGCTGCTTCTCCCACCGACTGTATGTCCCGTTGTTCTGAGCGACAAAGATCCCACGATGGACGGGTGGTGGCGGTTCTGGGGCTTCTTCCGTCCAGGCGAAGATTTGCGGCGCGCAGCGGGCGGGGGGGGATCGTGGGGGATTGCGCAGGTACGTGGCACGCATGTCACCCCACATGCTTGCCATCAAGCTGGCTGCTGGCGGCGTCGCCAGTACGATGCGGTGCGGTGGAAAAAAGGTCGGGGGGGAGCCTGTTGTCACGTGGTAGGGTACTGGTGTAGGCATAGCCTTTCGTCTGGTCTGTCTAGCCCTCTAATGTACCCGGGCACACGCATCGTGGGCCACGTTTCGCTCTGTGCTCTCTTTCACGGTCTGAAAGCAATATGTTTTGGCGTTCACAAGTCCAAGGGTGTTTTCGCGAACGCGTCTATGAGTGCACAATTGTCGCCTTGAGCATTTGGAATTTAGTGTCACGATGAAACTTTCAGTGATGTGGACAGAGCTGGCGGTACTTAACAGCCACCAGACTGTGTTGGCTCTCAGCAACCAAGGAGTGGCTGCCGCAACCAGCGGCCAACACGGTCTGCTCTCGAGCGCGACGCGTGCAGGCGCGACCAACCGCGGCGTATCGCCCCCTTCTCGCATTGTCTTTGCGCCGCCAAGGCGCGCCTGCCATCTGCGCCCGACCTCGCACCTCTGCTTATCGCTGCTGAGGATTCTGATGACGGTCTGTACCAGTTGTTCATTCTAAGGCGTCGCCCGTCCATCGACGCCCGCCTTTTGGCCTTCTCGGCCCTGTCGGCACCGCCGCGGCCGCTGCCACCTCCTTCCTCCCCACTCGGGGCACCATGTTGGAGGGCGTCGTTGCGGACGTGCTCGCCCGCGTCCTCGGCCAGTATGTGCTGGGCATCGACCGCGATAGCGTGCGCGTCGGCGTGTGGAGCGGGCGGTTGGAGCTCGGCCGTCTCGCCTTGCGTGCCGAGGCGCTGGCCACGCTCTTTGAGTCGCTCGGATTGGACCTTCCGGTCGTCGTCTCATCTGGAACCGTCGAGTCACTGGCAGTTGACGTGCCGTGGAAGCGTCTCGGCTCGGAACCCGTGAAGGTGTCGGTGAGGTCGCTGGCGCTTGTCGCCCAGCCTGTAACGGCCGCGACAACCACGGCCGCCGCCACTGATGCTGGGGTGCCGTCCGCTGACGCACGGGCGGAGCGAGAGACGCGTTTAAAGCGAGCAACGCTCAGCGCCGACGATGCGGTGCGGGAGGCCAAGTGGAGCGTCGGCTCGGATCCGACCGCGACGGGCGCGGGTGCTGCCGCGACAGCCGCTTCTTCTTCAGCGGCGACCGCGGGAACGTCTACTATCAAGGCTGGCGGACGTGGGCGGTGGGGCTCTAGCCTGTGGGGCTGGCAGTTCACGTCGCGCATCGTGGCGCGGATTGTTGACAACATCCAAGTCGACCTGCAAGACGTGACCGTGCGCTACGAGGACGCCGCCTCTGTGCCGTCAGCGCCGTTTGGGCTAGTCGCCTCCCTCGGTGCTCTGCGCGCTTGCTCCACGGACTCTTCCTGGGAGGACGTGTTTCTTCAGGATCCCATGTCGCCGGTCGTGCACAAGCGCGTCGCGCTGTCGGAGCTGGCTGTGGCGTGGGTGCCCCTCGGCGCCTCCACAAACGGCGGCGGGGGGGCGGTGGATGCGCCATTAGAGATGACCCCGGTGACGCCATCTTCCGCTACGTCCACCGACGACGCTGAGGCGGCACCTTTCGAGTCATCAACTCGCTACATTGTTCAACCCGTGAGCGCCGAAATGCGCGTCGCCATCACCAAGGCGTGGGCGGTCGGCCGAGCTATCGAGGACGAAAATGGCGGGGAAGGAGATGACCTTCCCACCGGTGCCGCTGCCGCCAAAGCCCGACGCGCCCGCCAAGCGCGGGTCTCCCTTGACATACGCTGCGCGTCTGTCGGCCTGGCCTTGGCCGGTGAACAATACAGCACCCTCCTGCGCGCCGTACTTGCACTCTCTGACTTGGAGCGCCGCAGCCCGCCTCGCACTCCCCGGGAGCGGTGGGCGTGGGCGGTCGAGCGGCTGCTGCCGCGCTTCCGTCAGCGCCGCGCAGCGGCAGCCCGCTTCAACACACCGGGTCTGCGGGTGTGGCGGGAGCAGCGGGAGCGGTACATCGCCGCCCGCGTACGGGTGCTCCGCGCCCGCCGCGTGGCGACGGTTGAGGAGGACCCGGCCGATCGGATGCTCGTCGAGCAGGTCGAGTCGGAGCTGGACACCCGCGACATAGTTTTCTTCAGGGACCTGGCCGACGCGGCTGCCGCCGAGGCAGCGGCCAGTGCCGTCGCGGCAACGGCGCCGCCGCTTGCGTCGGCGACGAGCCGGTTGTGGTCGGTGTTTTCGCGCGCCCGGTCGACCGCCGAGCAGCTGCCGCCGGTGGTCGAGGCGGCAGCAGCGTCGGCGGATAGGGACGGCGACTTGCTGACGCCATCGGCGAGTTTGGAAGCAGACGCCCTCGCCGCTGGGGCTGCTCCGTTGGTAGAGGAGTCACCCCCAGTTGAGATGCCGGAACCGCCAGACGGGTCCGTCTCTCGCTCCACATCTGCGGCTCTTTTGGACGATGCTGCCTCCCACAGCGCCGATGACTTGGACATCGATGATGGACTGTGGAACGCGGACGAAGATGCCACGGACGCGGTGGTCGTGCCCAACCTGCGGGTCATTTTTGGCCTCCAGCGCGGGTCCCTCCGGTTACGGCGTTACGGGGCGGTGCCGGACCCGCTAGCGGACGTTGTGTTTCGGGACTTGCGGGTGGAGGTGGAGACGCGCCCCGGCTGGGGGCTGCTTCTCGAAGCCCTCCTCGGCACGTTTGAGGTGTGGGACGCACAGTGCGGCGCCAAGGTCGTTTACCCACGAGTACCCTGGGCCCCGCAAGACGTGGCTGAGGCGCTGGACTCGGCCGATGGGGTGCGGCATGGACCATCGGCGCAGCGGCCGCCGTCCGTGCCAACCGCCGACAGGCGACGCGAGTCGGCGGACCGCAGCGCAGACGGCGGTGTTGATCACCACGTCATGGAGTCTGACGCATACGGCGCCGTGGACGTATTCGACGCGCTTCGTGCCATCCGCGGGGGCTTGCACCCGTCCGAGCTTCTCGCGACGGGGTGGCAAACGACAACCTCCCCGCCCTCGTCGGTGGCCGGAGTCACTACCGGCGGAGGAGGCAGCGTCACGTCGTCGTCGGCGGCCTACACCAGCTCCTCCCCGGCGCGGGCGGCGGACCTAACCGACGACGACTCCAAGTCCATCCCACTGCGACACATTGCGGCGCTGCGGTTATCCCGTGACGCGGGGGCGGACGCCAATGTGCTCAGTGGGAGCACCCGGTTGGCGCTGGAATTGGCGGTTGGCGGCGTGGAGATGCTGCTGTCGGGTGGGCCCGACGGGGCACTGGCGGGAGTGACCACTTTTTTCAACCCCAGGCACACGTCCCCGTCGGTCATGGCCTTCTTGTCGGCCGCAGCCGCGCCGCGTCTGGCGGCCATCCGCATGGAAGTGCAGCGTGCACTTCTGGAGCGCTCCGTTCCGCCACGACTTGACGTTGTCATCCGTGGGCCGCGGCTCCTGCTGCCGGGACCGGCAGTGACGGACCCAGCCGCGGTCGTTGACCTTGGCACTTTTGCGATGGACACGGCGCCACCCGCGGAGCTCCCACCGCTTTCCCTGCACGCGGCGCTTGGTGGACGGTCGGCCAGCCCCGCTGCCCGCCAGCGGCGGCCACCGTCGGTGTCGCGCCGCAGCGGTAGCAGTGGTGGTTTTGGCTACGAGGCGGGGCCGGCGGACCTCAACGCGCGGAACACACGGCTCAATGCCGGGTGGTCAGCGCTTGGCAGCCGCGGTCGTTCCATGGATGCCGACCGGCGTGAGACGCTCGGGCGCGCAGACGCCAAGTCGGTTGAATACACCGACTATCGGATGGCGGTGTCGGACCTTGGCATCTTCCTCGTGCCCTCACTGTCGGAGCTATGTGTTGCGCGGCGGCTGGTGCGACCGTTTTCAGTGCATCTGCGATTGCACGTGTTGCACAACGCGTCGTTTGTGGAGGCCACGGCTGAGGACGGGGAGCGGTCCACGCTGGCGCGTCTGCGGTTACGAGGGCGTGTACAGGCGTTGCGGGTGTACCTCTCTCACGCTGCCTATCGCCAGTTGCTGACGATTGCGCGCGGGTGGAAGGCCGTCCTGGCCTCCGCGGGCTCCCCGCTGTCCGGTGGCGCAGGCGACGCGGAGGTGGACTCGGAGGAGGGGTTGGGTGACTCGGGCACTTGCGACGGGGAGGCGGTGGCCACGCCGCCGACGGAACCCGGCGTTCCAGAACGCATCCAACAGTTGGATGTGGAGTTGGCGCTTGGGGACGCGTCGCTCGAGTTGCGGGAACGCACCGGCCGACGACTGATCACCATCGAAGCCGCCGGCAGCCGTCTGCAAGTCACCCGCGGGCGGTCTAGCCTCTCCCTGCGCTACGCACTTCGCTCTTTGACGGTCGCAGATGGGTCCCGTGGCGGCACGGCCCCCTTCCGACGACTAGTCCACGCGGGCGTCGGCAACTCCCACCGGGGGGTGTCGCCACCGCGGACCCTACCGACTTTCTTGAGCTCCCCGGGTACGTCGCTTGTACCGACGCCCAATGGAGGGGTCAGTCGCTCGTCATCGTGTAACAGCCTGACCGGCGCCGAGGCCGGCTCTGTCGCTGCTGCAGTCGCCGCAACGGGAGCGGCCACCGAGTCTTCTGAAGGGGTGGGCGTTAACTCCGGCCGGCTGCCCCCTTGGCCTCCTCGTGGCGGCGGGGCCAGCAGCACTCACCGGAGCACCTCTGGGGACGCTTTGACCGGGACGGGTGCGGAGTGGGACCGGGACTTCATCAAGCTCGTCTACACGTTAGACACCACGCGGCGGGAGCAGTCGCTCAAAGTCCGGATCCTGTCCCTACACGTGGTCTGCGTGCGGGAAACGTATCTGGCCGTCGTCAAGTTCTTTTATCTCTTTGACGAAGCTTCGCCGTCGCCGGTGCCCACCGACACGCCTGGTGCGGCTGCCAACGCCGGGGCCCAATACTCGGACCCGTTTGCCGCGGTCGGGACCACCACATCGGCAGCGGCGCGGCGGCTGGCGGCTCGTGCGGAGCGCGAGTTGGAACGGGGCGCCGCGACGCTCGCCCGGCGCGGGCGTCTGCGGCTCGACGCGAAACTCGACGGTGTGTCTGTCGACCTCATCTCGGCGGAAGGTGCGCTCGCTTCACTCGACGTGTTTTCCTTCCGCGCAGGCCTGCGCCTGGAACCGTCGGGGGCCGTGGCCGCCCGGGGGGCGCTGGCTGGTTTCACCGTCCGGGACCTAACGGCAGCGTTTCCCGGTCACTCCTCCACGGTGGTTTACGAGCGGTTATCGCCGGCAAGAGAAGCGACGCGCGGTGGCGTAGTCGGTGGGGACGGTGATGGCACTGAAATTGACGGCGCCGACGGATTTGTCTGTGACAGTGTCGACTTTGACGCGGACGGGGACGGGGATGGTGAGGACGTTGAGGACGGCTTTACGCTCATCGTGCCGCCGACAACATCAGACGGGGACGTGTGGCTGCGCGCACGCATGACCAACCTCCGCATCGTCTACCTGCAGCGGTTTGTTTTCATCGTCAAGACCTACTTTGCGGCACTGCGGGAGGGTCTGGCGCCCGTCCTGCAAATGCAGGGCGGGCTGTCAGAGATCTTCGATAGCAGTCAGCCGAGTGGGCCCGACGGCGATTGGAGTGGTCAGCCTGCCGACTCGTCGGACGGTGTCCAGACGGGCGCCACCGGGCATGCTGGGGGGCGGCTGGGCCGGCGGCAGCCGCGCAAAAAGGAGCGCAAGCGCCTGCGCCTACATGTCGTGACCAAGGGCGTCGACATTGTCATACCGCGACACTCGCAAAACGCGCATGAGGCGGTGCGGCTCATCGTTGGCTATTCCATGGTCTCCAATGAGGAGGCGGCCGCTGAGGGCTATCGTCTTGGCTTGAAGCTGACTGCCAAGGGCGTCAATCTGTACGTACTCTACCCAAGCTTATGCAATTCTGCGGCGTCGCTGGCGGGCAGCAACACCAGCCTGCAGCCGTCATCTGCGGAGGGAGAGGACGACCTGGAGGATGGGGGCTCGTGGAGCGACGGGGAGGAGTTGCGGCCCATTGTGCCGGGTGAGAGCGTGGACGGCTACACGCCGTTTGCCGCTGACATCTACAGCGAGATTCTGGTCGACTGGTGGCGCACTGGCCGGGTGCCGCGCTTCACGTTTGATGCGCAGGGCATCCCTGTGCTCGTCTGCACGCCGTCCTCACCAAGCACCGCGAAGGCCACACGTAGCGGCGGCGGCGGCAGCGGCGACGAGTCGTCGGTCGACTCGCGGTCGATGCTCCCGGCGCTGCGTCTGCGTTTCTCCGCACCAGAAGGTATTTCTGCCAACCTGTGTGAAGCCGAGTACACCATCCTGTACCTGACGGTGACGGAGAACTTCCTGGAGCGACCGGACATTGAGTTTACGGATATTGTGGCCGGCCTGCGCACGCCCATCTTTCCGTATCGCTCGCCCATCCCTCCCCTCTCCCTGTCGTCGGCGCAGGTGCCGCCTAACTACCGCATCCTCTTCACCGTCCCACACCTGCGGTCAATCATCTCACACGGTGGGGACCCGTCGGCCGAGTCGGCCCGCCTCATCTCGTCAACGCTGACGGACGTGGTGGGGCGGTTTGATTACGGCATTGACTGTCGCATCATCTTTGAGCTATCTGCCAACCTGTCTGGCGTGGATGACGTGCGGGAGGGGGCCACTAAGAACGGGCCGCGCACGGTCATCATGCCGATGCTCCCGGACCCATCGCTGAGTGGCGGCAGCGGGCGGCACACGTTTGGGAGTGGCAAGGCGTCCAGGTCCCAGTCAGCCACGGCGGACACGTTGGCAGCCAACGGCGATGCATCGTCACAGGCCAAGACCGTGAGCGTGTCATATGACCGACCGTTTGGCTACCGCTCCAATATCATGGTCGCTGTGTCTGAGCTCCGCGTCGTTGTCGTCCCAGAGCTGTTCCGCGACCTCGGCCTGCTGACGCCACCGGGCCTTCCATACCTGGTGTCGACGGCGCCGCCGCCCAAGGCGCGCTTCAACGGTCGACACGTCATCCTTACACTCGCCCGTCCCGAAGTGTGGCTTCGTGCCGAGCAGGGACCGGCCGACCAACGGGCGCTCGTCCTCCGCGGCGACGTGATTGTCGCCAAACTTGAGTGGGCGCCCGTGACCATGCTCATTTCTGTCGACGTGGTCGCCCGCGCCATCCGCATCGGCCTGACGAACGTGGGCGTGCCAGAGCAGGCGGTTCCGTCGGAGCCCAGCCCTTGGTCGGGCACCTCCTCGGCCTGCTCGCTTACGGCAGTGGTGTCGCCGCCTGCGGCGTTCGGCCGCAGTCGGGACAATGCGGGGCCTCCTGGTAGCGGGGGGAGCTCGTACACGGAGCGCGAGACGCCGCTCCTGTACCCGAGCGACATCTCGGTTGAATTCAATGTAACGAGCGACGCGTCGCCGCCGCGTCCGTCCGACGAAACGGCGGCGACGGCGGCCGCAAACGGGGCGTCCAGGGGGATGGAGCAGACCGCGCTAGTCGTACCCGCGCCGTCTCGCACCCTGACGATAACGGCGGAGTCTCTGTTGTGCCGCCTTGACGTGCACGATACGCCACTACTCTTGGCCGTTTTTTCCCGATTTGGCCGCATGACGCCGACGGCGCTGCAGCTGCGGCCGGCTGAAATTGAGCTCCGCGAGGCGGCTCGCCAACGGGCACTGGCCGCTGAAGGCAGCCGCGGCCTAGCCCGACCTTCGTTTCATCTCGCCGGTGAAGACGACGGCCTGCACAGCGCTGACGATTACGACGATAACGCCGTTGCGAGCAGCGGGTCAGGTGGAGATGGCGACATTGACGGCGTGCGGGATGTGGTCGTGCCCCTTCCGGAGCGTCTGCTCTCCGTCTTTTTCTCAATGCCCCATGCGCGTCTGCTGTTTACTGATGAGACCAGCGGGCGCTACGTGCCTATCCTGGAAGTCCGCTTCCGGCAGACGGTGGTCAACGCCAACATGCCTTGGATGGCCAGCATGTCGTCGACTATTGCGGTCGACCTCTTTAGCGAGGCTCGCGGCGTGTGGGAGGCGGGCGTGGAGCCGTTCCCTCTGCATGCTGCGTTTTCGCACGGTGCATCGGGCTCGCGGGCGGTAGTCGTCCGTGTCGGTGGCCGACTGGACGTCAATGTGTCACCGACGACCGTGCATGGCGCGGGGCGGGTGGCATCGGCCATCTCTTCGGCTATCCAGGACCTGCAGCCGCCTCAGGTGTCGCGGCCCTCCTCGTCGTCGGCAGGCTCGAGCCCTACCCCAGGCGTCCTCGTGCCGGGGGCGGCGACCCCCCGAGCGTCTGGCGGCCAGTCGGCGGCCAGCACCCAACCCTCCGGTTCGACACCTCGGGCGGCGGGTATTGCGATGACGCGCTCCTCATCGACGACCGGACGGGGCGTTTCAGCGGCCGTATCGTCGCTGCGGCGGCCCTCGGTGGCAGCGTTTTGTATCCGAAACGACACGGGGCGGCCGCTAGTCATTTGGTTGCCATACGATTCGACACGGCGGTCGCTCGGCTCGGGGCGGGAGCGGGAGGTGGACGTTCCTACGGACGAGCTACTACTGCGCGCGGCAGCCGTGGCGGGGCGGTTTGATGACGCGGACCGGGCGCGGCGGGAGGCGCTGCGCTGCATCCTCGCGTTGCCAGGCTTTGAGCCGGTCGCCGTGTCCGCGGCGGACGTTGGCATCCGAACTCTTTCGCTCGTGCCCGAGGCGCCGACGGGCGGCCACGCTCCTAGTGGGGACGGTGCGGGCGACGAGGCGTTGAATTCCCCACCTTTGTCGCCGGCGGCCGCGGTGCGACCGATCATCGTGGCCTGGGACGTGCAGATGCGCGACGGGGTGCCAGTCGGGACCGTCCGGTCGGTCATGCGCGTCATCAATCGTACACGCACGCTGCTCGAGGTGGCCATAGGGGCGCCCCCGACACGCTCGCGGTACAACTACGTGCAGACTGAGGCGGTGTCGGGCAGCAACGGGCCGAACGTGAGCAGCAGCGGCGTCGGCGGCGGGGAGCAGCACCTCGTTCGGCCAGACACGTCGTGGGCAGTGCCTATTTACGCAGTCGACCGCCCGCTACGCGTCCGGCCGGCCATCTTTCACGCGCCCGACGCGGGGGACGACGACGGCTATAAAGCGTCCCCGCAACGGGGGCGGGGTCCCACCAATGGTCGGTCGGGCGACGGATCGGAGAGCCGGTCCGGCATGGGCGTCCTCTACAGCTACGAGTGGAGTGACCCGCTGGTGTCGGTGGCCAATCAGTGCGCAATGGCGTCTCGGATACGTCGATACGACACGCAAGTCGGGCGGCTCGTGCGCAAGAGTGCCCTCGCGACGCCCGTCGGGGCCGCCCGCAAGGCGTCCGGCTCTTCACTTCCAGACGGCCCGCAGTGGCAGGCGATTTCGTCGCCGGGCGTGGCCGAGTGGCACAGCCGCGGCGCGCCGTCGGAGTCGTCATCGTCCGCTCCGGCCAAGGGCCTGGGCCCACTTGCGCCCGTCCTTGCCTGCCGGGCTGCCATCCACGGCCCGGCATTTCACCTAGCCGTGCATGCGAGCCTCTGCCGACAAAGGCCGCGGCGGTCGTCGTCGGGGCGCCACGCGTCGTCATCGGCAACTGCGGGCGGCAGCAGCACCGGCGACGAATGTGTCGATGTGTCCCTGCGAGCGCCTCTGCTCGTTGACAATACCCTCCCACGGTCGGTCAGTTACAAGCTGGCGCCGATCGCGTCGTCGGGGCGCGCAGGCGCGGCGGTCGCAGCGACAGCCAGCGCACTCGTGCAGCCACTGCGGACGGAGCACGTCCACGCGGTTGCCCGGGATGTTTCGGCGTTTGCACTTGCCCTCGGCTACGATAACCGACCCATTGCCAGCGTGCAGGCTAGCGACTCCGCAACGGCGGCGCGGCAAGCGGTGACGCCGGGGTCGTCTGCGCTCCATGCCCGGAGCGAGTGGTCGCAGTGCGCTTCGGGCTACCGGCTGACGCTCTTCTCAGAGTTTTGGGTGCGGAACCGATCCGACACGCCTGTGCTACTACGAGAGCGCTCGTCGGCCAACGACGTTGCGGGCAGCGGCGGCATCGTGGCGCTGCGGGCGCGGCCGCCGGGCACACCCGCTGACTCGTACGTGTGCTTCTCGAGCGGGTGGGTGTCCATCCGGCGGGCGGTGGCCAAGACATCGGGGGGCGGCAGTGGTGGTAGCGGTGGCGGTATGCCCCTCGCAGCGGCTGACGACCCGTGGGTGGCCGTCCCTGTGGAGCTGTCCGACGTCGACAAACCCGTACAGCTGTTCCTTGGCCGCGGCGCGTCGTTATCAGTTGACGTGCGGCCGGCGGGTGGCCGCTTTGGCCGCACGCTCATTGTGACGATTCGCAACGTGGCGTGGCTCAACAACTCGACCAGCAGCGCCATCCAGTGGTGTCAGCCAACGACGCTGACGTCCCGTGGTATTGCACTGTCGTCCATGGTGCATACGCTGGAAGTGGGTGAGACGCGGGCGCTTCACTGGGACCTGCTGGAAAGCCACTCGGCGTCCAAGGAGATTTGCTTGCGGTTTGTTGACTCGGCGTCGGGCTCGTCGGACTGGATATGGAGCCGACCAATTCCCGTGCTCGCCGCCAAGCGTGGTGGCGGTATCGCGGGTGATGTGGCCGCCAAGATGTACCGGCCCAAGCGGCACGAGCAGTACATTGCACGTGTCAGCCGCACGCTGTTGGCGGACGGCTCACCTGTCGTGCGAGTGCTGCGGGAGGACCGGTCCTCCCCACCCTACCGAGTCGTGAACGCCTGTATGTCGCGGTCGATTGCTTTTCGGCAGGCAGGCGTCAACGAAACGCATCCATGGCTTGTGCGGCCGGGCAAGTCGACGCGCTACGCGTGGGATGACCCTCACGCGCCGCGTAAACGGCGGCTGCTCATCGTGGAGACGATTGAGCATGTGGACGCGGGGCCAGCGGCTAGCTCATCAACGCTGTCGGCGTCAGGGAGTGCCCGCTCCATGCGGGAATCACCGTCGGCGGCGAGCAGCAGCGGTGGGCGCGTCCTTCGGGCTGCATCGGCCGACTGGGAGGACCACTCGCCGGGGCCAGGTGGCGACGACCGCTCCGCCGCCGGCGCGGTGTCGCGCGCAAAGGGGCGGTCCCGCCGCCCGGGTGGCGGCGACGCAACCCGGGACGTGCACCGACCCAAGTTTGAGCTAAGCATCGACCTGGTCACGGCAGACGCGTCGGAGATCTGCCGCACGCCACGGACCTTTGACCCACCGATGTGCATCTCAGTGGCCGTGCAGGGGCCGACCAAGGTCGTCACTTTTTCTGACGGCAAGCCGACTGTACCCCGCCCATTGGGCGATATGGGGCGGGATCGGAGGATGAGCAGCTCGGCGACGACGGGCGCCCTAGGCTCGCCTGGCTTGCCCCCGACGCTCGCGCCACTGGCATCGTCCAAGAGCGCCAGGCCGGCGACCGGCCCAGCGGTCGGCGATGCGGGTATCCCGACCATCGACTTAGATTCGCTGCTTAGTGACGCGCCAGGCATCGTTCCTCGGGTGCCCCCTTCCGAGTCGTCCATCACCATGGGCGCGGACGACGCGGCCGCCGCGGCTGCTGCCACCGCACGTGGCGAGCCGAATGGTTCCTCGCAGCGGGAGCGGGCGGTAGCGTCGACGGACATTGAGGTGTGGCTCGAGGGTGTCGGAATCTCCTTTGTCGACGACACGCCGACGGAGATTGCGTACCTCTCTGCCACAGGCCTCCGAGTCCACATCGACACGCAGCCGGGCGCGGAGTTGGCCATCCTCCAAGTGGCGGACCTGCAGCTGGACAACCAGCTGCCACACGCTCCATGGCCGGTGCTGCTATGGGCGCCGCCACCGCCGCCGGCATCGCCGTTTGACTTGTCCTCGTCAACGTCGGTGCCTGGGGGCGGCCCGCTCGTAGCAGGCGCCCGCAAGCCTGTGCTGCACATCGCGCTGGACCGCTTTGTGTTTGCGGGTGGTGGCGACGACGCGAGCGCCGCATCGCCAACCACAGCAGCTGCAGCGAGAGCTGCCGGTCGGCAGCGGCAGCAGCGTGTGGCGATGGTCAAGGGCGCCTTTGCGGCGCTGCAACACCTGCAGCTGTCGCTCGACGAGGAGTTTCTGCTGCGCGCGTGGATGTTCTTCAAATCTCTTAAGGCCGTGCCGGGCACGGAGGATGACGAGAACCTGTCACTTGAAGATGGGGACCACGACGGCCTCGCCGTGCCGGCGGTTGGCACCGAAGGCAATGGCGGCGACGCCGGCGGCGACGGTGCCATGTCATGGAAGCGCGGGCCCCTGTACGTGGAGCGCCTGCTGCTGTGTCCTATCCAGTTGACCGTCTCTTTGGCCACTGCTCGGGGGACGGCGAGCTTCCGCGGCGCCGGTAGTGGCTATCGCTCCATGCTGCGCGCACTCCTGTCGGCGGCCGGGAATGTAGATCGTGCGGAGCTGCGCTTCCGCGCACTGGAACTGCACCACGCGCTCGACACGGGCCCGCATTTTGGGCACCTGGTCGGCGAGTACTACCTGGCTCAGCTGGACGCCCAGAAGATGGCGCTGCTGTCCTCGTCGGCGCTCGTCGGTAATCCGTCCGCGCTTTTTGATTCGATCGCGGTCGGTGCGCGGGACTTCTTTGTGGAACCCGCCCGCGCCAACGGGGCGGCCGACTTCATCGCGGGCCTCGGCCGCGGCTCCTCTTCACTCCTGACCAACACCGTCGGTGGGCTGGTCGGCTCCCTCGGCGGCATTCCGTCGGCGGTGGCGCTCGGGCTGGAAACGGCTGTCGGCGACCGCGACTACCTGGCCGAGCGGGAGAGCATCCGTGGCCGCCGCGGCGCGTCGGCGACGCCCGCGCAAGGCCTGTTCACGGGTGCCCTGTCGTTTGGGCACGGTCTCGCGTCGGGCGCTGCCGGCCTCATCCGGGAGCCAGTGGCGGGCGCCATGGCCGGCGGACCCGTCGGCTTTCTGCGGGGTATCGGCCGGGGCGTTGTCGGGGGCCTCGTCAAACCCCTGGCCGGCGCGCTTGACTTGATCGGCGAGCCAGCCGCGGGCTTCCGCGCCTTCATCTCGTCGGAGCGCAACCGGCGGGCGGCCGAGCCGATCCGCCCGCCGCGCTCTTTCGCGCCCGGCCCCGCGGCGCGGCTGGTGGCGTTTGAGCTCCGCCCGGCGCTTGGCAACGCCCTCCTCCGCGCGGTCACCCGCGAGGCGGTCACTGAGGACGATGGGGACGGCGCCGGCGGGGGCAGCGCCGGGGGGCTCTCCGAGACGGTGGTCGAGTGGGTCGACCTGAGCGGTGACGAGCACACTGCCCGCGGGGGGGCGCGGGAGCGGGAGCGGCTGCTCGAAATTTGGGCAGTCCTTCGCTGCTGCGCGTTTGGCAGCGGCCGCGACCGAGGTGGCGGTCCGGCGGCGGCAGCGGCGGGCGCCACTGCCGACGACGAGGTCGTCGCGGCCCAGTGGCTCGCCCACCACGCCGCCGACCGGGTCGCCCTAGTCACCACCCGCCGCTTCCTCGTGGGCACCCTCTCGGGCCGCACGGTGTTTGGGCGGTCCCTCGACGGCGTCGTCGACGCGCACGTGCCGGCCGCAGCCGGCGCCGACTACCTGCTCCTTGGCGTGCGGCCTGCCGGGGCGGACCCAGCGCGGCCGGTGGCGCCCGAGTGGCAGCGCCTCCCGTGCGGCTCGCCAGCGGCGCGCAACGCGTTGCACGCGGCGGTGCGGACGGCGGTTGGCGCCGAGCCGGGGCCAGACGCGTCGCTGACGCCACGCTCCGCGCGGACGGCGGCCAAGGCCGCGCGGAGGCGACAACGGGACGGATCGATGGAGATGGTCGCGCTGCCGCCGCCGTCGCTGTCGGGTCCGTGAGCGTGGCTGCTGGTGGCGGTCAACGCAGGGAAGTAGCTGGCGTGCCCGTGTATCGCAAGTGCTCCTTGTGTTCGTGTGCTTGTACATACTCGTGCTTTTGGTTTTTCTGAGCGATGTGGGAAGGTTCCGTTTTCCCTCTTTTATGTCTCAGTTCTCTCTTGCGCTTCTCTTGTGCCTTCTCTTTTTGTCCTCCCATTTGTCTTTTGCTTTATCACACCAAGGCTGTAGTTTTTTTTGGCGCGCGTGTGCTCAATCGACGCCGCGCGCGACGTAAACGCCCGCGGCCTTCCTTTACTCTTTATCCGACCCAAAGCTCGACTCGAAGCGCGACAGCGGGTCGGTCGGCTCTGGCTCGGCCAGCGCGGGCGTCCCCTCACCCCCCCCGGCTGGCGCCGCCTCGCCCGGCCGCGCAACGGCCTGCCGCGGGTCGTTGGGCTCCCCCCCCCCCTTGGAGGCGCGGCCAAAGCCCGCCAAGAAGGCCGCCTCGGCCGCCCGCTCGTCCGAGTCGGACAAGGCCGTGGCCGTCAGCGGCTGCTCCCGGTTGTAGCTGCTGCGCCCGCGGGCGCGCAGCTTGATCGCCGACCGCGCCACATCCACCGCGTCGACGACCACCCACAGCTCCTGGCCGAGGCGGAGCTCCTCCAGCGTGCGCCGCGGCCGACGCCCATACAGCAGCGACACGTGCACAAAGCCGTCCATCGCGGCGCCAACGTCGACGTAGGCGCCGAAGTTGGACACCCGCCGCACGGTGCCGAGGACGCGGCTGCCTACCGCGACGTCTGCCAGCCGCGTGCGGCCGCGCGCGGCTTGCGGCAGGGGCGTGGCCACCGACGGGCGGGGGCGGAGGAGGGAGAGCGCGAGGCGCCCCGTCACCGCCTCAGCGTACTTGACGTACACCTCCACCGTGTCGCCCGGCGCGAGGATGTCTTCGGGCTCGTGCACAAACTCGACGCTCATGTCCCGCAGGTGCACCAGGCCGTCGGTTGTGGTGCCAACGTCCACATAGGCGCCGTGCTTGACGAGGTTGGTGACGACCCCGTCGAGCCGCTGGCCGGCGACGAGCGCGTCGAGCGCACGCCGGGGGGAACCGTCGGCGGCGGGGGTGGTGTGGCGGCGAGACTTGCGGGGGGACCTCTTTTTGGTCGGCTTCTCTTCCGGCGAGGCGGCGGCGGCCGCCGAGGGGGTGGGGGCGGCCGTCGCAGCAGCCGCGGGAGGGGGGGACGACACGGCCGCACCAGGGGCGGCAGCGTCAGCGTCGCTGCCGTCTGTCTGCAGAGTGGCACGCAGCGGCGGGTTCCAAAGCAGGCGGGACCGCCCCGATGGGCGGGCCGTCGTGACCGCGCCCGCACGGCATGGCGGCACCGTGCCGAGCGTCGCGGGCGAGACGCCCACCACAAAGGCCGTCGCCATCATCCAGCTCATGGCGGCCGCGGTGGAGGGGACGGCGGCGTCACTCAAGGAAAGAGGGGCAGGACACCAGTGAAATTCCTGCAAGGGAGGAGGGAGCAGGTCGCTGGGGGGTGTGAAAACCAGAATAGCAGTGTGGGACGAAGGGAAGAGGCCACTGCGACGGCGGAGGGGAGCAATATCTGGCGCGGTCGAGCAAGCTGTGCAACCAAAATGAAGAGACACGTGGAGGGGTGTGCACAAAAAACTTAAAATTCCGAACATCAATTTTTTTTCAGTATGCCTCAGCAACTCAGCACTTTGTGGTTTCATTGTCGCATGCCTCACCCACTTCTTTTTTTCCTCATCGCGCAACGAAGGCCGAGTCGTCGTCTCTACGACATTGACCGCGCCGTCGCCCAGCAGCTTCGGGTTCCCGTCACCACGCGTCTTCACTGTTGCTCTATTCAGAGCTGTCCTCCAGTTCTTCCTCTGCACCAAAAGCTGTACCTTTTCCTGTACGGGGCGCTGCTGGACGACACTTGCCTGTAGTCGACATGGTACGTCATGGTGGCTTGCCGCTCGCCGTGTCTTATCGAACCCTGGCGCTTGTATCCGTGGCCGTTCTGTTGCTCTCACCGCTTTCTCGTCTAGCGTTTTCGGTTTGCGCCGGTTTTAGGGTGTTTGCATTCTTGCGCGCCCATGTGCGTGTATCGTCTGACACGCCTCTGTTGTTGTGCGTACGCTGCTGATGCTGCGACCTCTGGTTTGGTGCCTTGCTGTCTCTCTTCCACCACCTGCGGGCTTTCCATACACTTCATCTCTCCTCAGCTTCCACTGACGCTTCTCCGCTCCTCCACCGGCCACCCTGTGCTGGTGGAGTTGAAGAATGGGGACACGTACTCTGGGGTCCTCGTCTCCATCGACTCGTGGATGAATTTAAACCTCGCCGATGCGGTACGGACGTCTGCAGAAGGGGACGCCTTTTGGAGTGTGCCGAAAGTGTACATCCGGGGGAACACCGTCAAGTACGTGTGCCGTGAGGGAGGGGCGGTGGGAGGGTCAAGCGGCGTGCCGAGGGCGACGCGTGTGCATGCGCTGGTGACTGTTGGGGGTCCGTCTCGGTGGCCTTTGACCGGTGTGGGCGTCGTGCGTGGGCCGGGTGGCTTGCTGGGGTCATTGATATTTTGGCACCTGTTCGTGCATGCCTTGGGACTGTTTCTCACTGCTCGATGTGTCCTTTCCTCTGTCGTCAACGCGATTGCTCTTCTTCACCTCGTTGGTCGGTCTCTCCTTGCCTCTTTCCAGATACGTTCGCGCTCCGGAAGAGATTGTTGACATTGTGGCCGAGGAAGCGGCCAAGTACAAGAACATGCCCCGCGGCGGCGGCCGCGGGGGGCGGGGCGGCTTTGGCGGGCGCGGTGGCGGCGGTGGCCGTGGCGGCCGGGGGGGGGGTGGGGGGTACCGCGGCGGTAGGGGCGGTGCTGGCGGCAGCGGCCGGGGGGGTGGCGGCGGGGGGCGATACCCGTAGTCGCGCGTGCACAGAGTGCGGTCTGGTTGGTGCCCAGGGGGTTACCACCTCGTTCTGCCTGCATGGATACTGCTGGTGGAATGTGGGAGGGTGCGTTGGGAGGGGACTCACTGGTGTCTCTCAGTCTCAACGAGTGAGCGGCGCATCTGTTTGGATGGGCTGGCTGGCGGCATGGCGGCGGGGTGTGAGAGTGGAGGCGGCTGGGGGGAACCGTTGTGTCTTCGGACGTGGGGGCACGGGTTGTGTGCGGTACGTGAGTACCTGCGCCTCGCTGGCGCGTGGCAACGACACTGGCGCCCTAGAGAGGCCAGCGCGCAAGTCGGTGGTTGTGCGCTATGCGGCGGAGCTGGCGTGTCCTCTTTCCCAGCTGGCGAGACATGTACTGCTGCTGTTGTTGCCAAACTCCCTTGCCCGGTCTCTACCTACCCGCGCTCACGGCCGCCTCGCGGGCGGTATGATTGCACGTTAGGGCGCGGAGTGGGGTCACAGGGGCACCATGCGGGGTGGGGGCCGCCGAACGACGTGTGAGGGTGGTCTCCATAGCGTAAAACAACCTGCTGCGGACGCCCGCCAAAGTGTTATAGCTCGCGTGCTGCCACGACCGCACGGGTGATTGCTTGAAATGTTTGACCTGTACACAAAACGATAGGGATGGGCCGAACGCCGCATCAGACGGACTCTAATACACGCTCCCTCTGGGGTGCCGGGCTCGATGGCGGCGACTCGACGGGGTCTGGGTACCCGCGTTTCCGCCCCCGGCCGGCAGCCATGACACCCTCCATCGGCCCCGGCCCCGGGCCTGGCCCCGGCCCCGCGTCCATCTCCCGCTCCCGTGCACGCCCGCCCTGCTCGCGTGCACCTGCCACGTCGCCCCGCCGCCCCCCCCCCCGCCGCGGCCCCAGCTGCTCCCGCGACGGAACCGGCACCCTCGACATGACCGTCACGTCCACGTACAGCTCATTGTCCGCGTCCCAGTAATCGTTGCGGACGCGAGCGGCGGCGAGCATCGCCTTGTGCTCTTCCACCGTCTCCTGTGCATCGGCGGGCAACGGGGCGGAGCGCGTTTCAAGCTTCCGCACCAGCTCGTCACGGAGCACCGACTCGGCGATCGACTCCATCGTGTCAATGACCGTCGACGAAAAGTTGGGCGTCTCCTTGTCCTCCCGCTGCCGGATATAGCGCCACTCCCCCGCCTGCAGGTCGTATGCGCACTCAACGATGGAGTTGTTGTAGCGCTCAAAGTCGGCTGCCCATTCGCGCCGCAGCGCAGATGGGAAGTAGACCTCCCGCAGCCGCACCACATCCCGGTCGCCCTTGTACGCAATGTGCGCGGTGACCGACGGCGTCGACGTACGCGGGTCAGTCACCGGCGTCAGCTGCAGCGCAAAGTCGACCGAATTGAGATGGGGGGGCTTCCACTTCAGCAGGGCGGAACACGCCTTGATGGGGTACGTCATCCGCACGGGTGCCAGGATGACCCCGTCATTGTGGTTGGCGATGACCCCGTCTGACCGGTCGTGGTTGGCGTACACGTACTCCCCGTCACTGTCCTTGACGATGTGGGCAAAGAGGTCCCGGATGTGCACCTTTTCATAGTAGTCCTTGACGCGGATGCGCAGCGTGCCGGTCGCGTCGGGGATGTACAGTCGAGGTTGGGCAACCCACACGTGCGCCGCTTTCATCCGCCTACGATAGTCCCACTGCGCTACCGACACGTCCCCGTGGATGGCAATGCAGTCGTACACCAGGTAGTCGTACTCGCCCGTGGCTTGGTTCATCGTCAGCTCCCCGTCCAGCACCGTGTTGTCATGCATCTGCGGCTCCGCCCCGTCTGAACGCACGACCAAGTAGGGGTTGGGCTTGACGTCGAAAAAGTTCATCCGCCGGTCGACGAGGTACACCGCACCGGCAGTGGCAAAAAGCAAGTAGCGCATGCCGTCCGACTTCTCCAGCACCACGTAATCCATGGCACAAATCATGGACAGGTGGCGGCGGGACATGGTCATCGGCATGGACCCCGGGAAGCCCCGCAGCTGGCCTGGGTGGTTGGTAGCCATTGCAAAGACGTTGACCAGGTGGTCCCGCAGGCGCGACACCAAGTGGCGAGGCTGCTGCTCTAGGCCCAATTCTGCCATGGCTGCATCAGCCGGGGTGGACCACAGGCGCGAGTAGTCGATGGAAGCTCGGCAGCAGGCGATGGCGGAGCGGCGGAGAAGCCTGTGGGGCGCTCGCAGCCGCTGCAACAGCGCGCCAGAGAGAAACGCTGGGCAAGAAGGTGGTGAGGAGAAAAGTGCATGAGATGACGAGGGGAGAGAAGGGATGCGCAGTAGAGCGAGGGCACTGGTTCATGAAAGATACCTCCCACCGCCAGGCGGCTATCAAGCCCAGCTGTACAGGACACAAGCGCTGGGGAAAACATGGCGGCAGGCAGAACAAGCGCCGACTACATTTGTGGACTGGCGCTCCGTCCCGCTTGAGCTGAGTTGTAAATCCACTTGCTTTCGCACCATTGGTCTGCCCAAGTCTGGGGGAGTTTCAACATTCGAGCACACCAGAGCTGTGATTACCAGGGCGGCCATTGCGGCGAACCAAACGGATCACAGAGAGCGCGACACGTTTCCATCGCGATCAATCCGTGTTGGACACGCGTCCGAAGCGGCCGGCGCCCCCGCCCGTCGTTTGAAAAAAGGGTTCCTCACCAGCAGCATCCGCTCCGCAACCGTCCGACCCTGCCAGCGCCTCGTGTAGCGCACGCTGCCGCTGCGTACCGACTTGACTGGCGGCTCGCCGCGATGGCGTCGGGTCCCACGACGTCACGATGCCATCCCTTTGCCGCTCCTTGTGACGCGAGCGCCCACAAGGTACGTGACTGTGGCTGGTTGTGCTCTGCCATTCCCTCCCCCTCTCCCACCACGCCCCCCCCCCCCCCC
>Ga0209093_1000174_pt1 | contig 32826 bp, 37 predicted proteins | sample SidtaG_4_FD_187450 | JGI IMG/M metagenome (GOLD analysis project Ga0209093, IMG submission 187450) | Marine algal microbial communities from Sidmouth, United Kingdom - Sidmouth_Male1 metaG (SPAdes) (version 2) | ecosystem: Host-associated > Algae > Red algae > Unclassified | place: Sidmouth...
GTTTGATAAAACCGAATGTGCTTTGGACTACGATTCCCCCGTGGGCTTCGCCGTGATCGTCTACTCCCGTTGGGGGAAGGCTGGGCTGTGGGTGGATTTCCGGGGCAGTTCCTTCGACGGACCGAGCTGATCAAGAGGTCACTTCGGCTGGACGACGAACCAAAGTGGCGGTGCCGAGCACCGCCACACAGATGAAAAGCCGCTATATGCAGGGGCTCGGATGGGAGATTCGCGAATATGTGCGCGAACACAACACCGGAAATATGCGGATGGACCTCCTGGGGCAGTATGCCCAGAGGAAGGGTGACGTCTGTCGCAGACATCACGAGGAGCAACAGGCCGAAGAGGCCCGACGGGCCGAGGCCCGTCGAGAGCGTCGAGCCGCACGGCCGACATCACGAAACTATGTTACCGCGGCGGTGACAGCCCCATCAAAGGTGGGCGAAGCCCCGTCCTGTCCTTCCCCAAGGGGTAAAGGGCGCTTTGGGCAGCCCAGGAACTACAGGTGCCTCGCATGTAACATGCGAGGACATTTCTTTCGTGAGTTTCTCCGCCTCGACGCGGCGACCAAGGCCCTGCTAAACAAGGCCTACGAGGGGCGTATGGCGGAGCGTCCTCAAAAGGACCAGCGCCGTCCAAAGCAGACGGTGGCAGCCGTGGGCACAAGTCTAGGGCCGCCTTGGTCGTCGTCGGACGACACTCCACCCCCAGGGGTGGAAGCTGAAGAGTTGGTCCAGCGTGACCAGCCCTCCTCGGAAAACGAGAAACGGGGGCGGTGGTCCCGCCTCCCCCGACAACTCTAAGGGCAACATGGAAGTACAAGTCCTCCCGGCGAGCCGGGAAGAGCTGGCTGAAGCGGCCACCGCGGGTATTCCAAGGAAAAACCCATGAGGGCACGGCATGTGTATTCATGCCGTCTTCCAGCTATAAGCTAGTTCTAAGATCTTTCCGGACGGAAGGTTTCGACCTCACCACTCGGGCCATCCTGGAAACAGGGAGTGGCCCCACGCTGATAAGCCGGCAGTTACTGCCGGACGACACCAAGCTACGACCGCTGGGGGAATAGGCCTCTATGTTCCATGATGTCAATGGGGGCTGGCTTTCCATTATGGGTTCAGTATGTCTTGGTGTGGCTCTTGGGGGTCGGACCTCCTACATCTCCTTTGGAGTTGTCGACAATATGAGTGTCCCAGCTGTACTGGGAGTCTCCTTTATGGACATCGCAACAAAGAACATTGCGACTCAGGAGCAACATGTGGAGCTCCTCAATGGTACCAAGGTTCCTATCCCAGGAGACGGTGCCCGCAAGGGGCACCCGATCGCGTCAGTCAAGGCGTTATGTGCGTGCTTACATGGGGGTACAGATGAACTAAGGCCAGCAAGGAAGACCTGGGTAAAACCCGGGACTATTGCACACATCCCCGTGAAGGGTACATACACGGGGCATGGCTTCGTTACGGGGCGACCCCTGTTATATAACAATTATTGGATACAGGTCGCTCAGAGACCCGCCATCATGGTGGCGGGCGAGCCGATAGCCGTCCAAGTGATGCACTTGGGCGCTACGCCCCTACGTCTGACGACCGACATGACCGTGGGGTATATCGACCCCTATGAGGGGCCGACCTATGAGGTGCCCCGGGACAAGCTCCCGGAGCGCGACGAGACCTCCAGGGAGGAGACTGATTCCCCACTCCCAGGAGTGGACGTGTCGTCGGTACCCGACGAATGGTCAGGGGCCCTTAGGGCCCTCTTGAAGAAGCATGCACCCCTCTGGGGTGGTAACTTGGGTTTGACTCGCTGTGTGGAACACCGCATTCGTCTGAAGCCCGGGGCTGTCCCCGTGAGGCAACACCCCTACAAGGCCGGGCCTTTGGCCCGGGAGAGAGAGAAAGCTGAAGTCGAGCGCATGCGCTCGATGGGGGTCATAGAACCCTCCAACGGGGAATGGGCTATCCCAGTCGTTATGGTGCCGAAGCCTGATGGCTCGGTACGCTTCTGTATTGATTACAGAAAGCTGAACTTGATGACCTTCAAGGATGCGTACCCCATTCCCAGGATTCATGAATGCATAGATTCCCTAGGGGACGCCAGGGGGTTCTCCACCCTGGACTGCAACGCCGGCTACCGGCAGATACCAGTAGCCGAGGAGGATAAACACTTTACGGCGTTCACGTGCCATTCAGGCGCGTGGCAGTGCGTGCGCCTCCCTTTTGGGTTGCGCAATGCCCCTGCCACGTTTCAAAGGGCTATGGATATGCTCCTGGCAGAAGTCAGGTGGCAGATATGCTTAGTTTATCTGGATGATGTTATCGGCTTCTCCCGTTCCCCAGAGGAACACTTACAACACCTTGATGAGGTGTTGACAGGCCCAGAAAAGGCAGGGAGCACCTTGAAGGCGGCCAAATGCCACTTATTTCATGAAGAAGTGGAGTACTTCGGCCATGTTATCAGGCCGGGACGAGTAAATGTCCTGGAGAAGAATCTCCGGGCTCTGACGGGTCTCCGGTATCCGGAGACCCAAACCCAGATAAAGAGTTTCCTGGGTAAGTGCCGCGTATATCGCCACTTAGTGGCCGACTTCGCCAGGATAGCGAAGCCCCTAACAGCCTTGACGAGCACCAAGATCCCCAAGAGGTTACCTCTCCCTAGGAAGGAGGAGTCGAATGCTTCCGAAGAGCTACGAGGACGGCTTTTAGCCGCCCCCATTCTCGCTCTCCCAAGGAGAGACGGGCACTAATTTGTCGATGTAGATGCCAGCTGTGAACAGGTGGGTTGTTGCTTACAGAAACAACAGCCCGATGGGGAGTATCCATCGGCTACAATAGCCGCGCTCTTCTCCCTGCGGAGAAGAACTACTTTGCCACCGAGATAGAGGCGCTCGGCGTCGTCTGGGCGGCGACCCACTTGAGTTCATACCTCGAGGGGGCAGAGAATTTGGTCCGGTGTGACCACCGGGCCCTTCTATCGGTACGCACGAACATGGGTCCGAACGCGCGGATAAACCGCTGGCGACTCCGATTATCCGAGTACACCTATGAGATCCGGCTTAAGCCGGGTAAGGACCGTAAGGTCGCGGAAGCGTTAACGCGTCTGCCCACGGAGAGTCTCGACTCGACTCCCTTGGACGAGGATATCCCTGTCCTGGCCTTCGAGACCCGGGCGAGTGACAGCATGGAGGCAGCATCGCCAGCTGAAGCCCCCATGGGGGCGTTAACGGCCCAAGAGATCATCCTCGGCCAAGCCGAGGATACGTTCTGTAAAGAAGAAACACCAGTCGGTGTTGGCCGGTCAACCCGACTCGCGGAGGATGTATGACACCCTCCGCCGGTATTTCTACTGGCCTGCCATGGTGGTAGACGTATACAAGCACGTGGAGCAATGCCCGGCGTGTGCGAAGAATCGCCTCTCCGAGCGGAGGCATACCTCCAAAATGAAGCTGTTTCCAGCTCTCGAGCCCTTCTCGGGGCTTGCAATGGACCTTCGAGGCCCATGTACCACCTCTAGGGGTGGTCAAAAGCATTTACTGGTCATATGTGACTGGTTTACAAAGTTGACGCGGGCCATCCTGTTACGGGATGCGCCAGCGCTGACGGTATCGTCAGCGTTAATTGACACTTGGGTGGCTGCCTATGGTATCCTTGACTCTGTCCTTACGGAAACCTGATCTCAATTTGCCTCGGTATACTACCAGGGCATTCTAGGTTTGCTGGGTATAGCCTCAAACTATTCCTTTCCCTACCAACTCCAGACCAATGGGCAGGTGGAGCGATACAACCGCGCCTTGGTGCGGCGACTCCGATGCAACATTGCTGAGCATCAGAAGGAATGGGACAGTCATCTGTTCCTTCTTACGACAGCGTATAATACGCAGGTGCACGCGAGCACTGGGGAGATCCCCTTTGCCTTCGTGAGCCCTAGACGGCTCCAGCTTATTGGCATGGAGCGCATGCCTCGGCGTATACAAGCCGTGGAGAGAACTGAGGACGCCTCCACGGCGGCGGAACAGTATGTTGAGGACCTTAAGGCCCGCATCCAGGCGGTTCGCCGGCAGCTGGGAAAGCCCAGGCCACGTATAAGCCGGCGTTCGACGCCCGCACCAAGGAAAATAACAACTCGGTCAAGGCCGGGGACTGCGTCTATCTAGATGCGCACTCCCGTTCTCCAAAGAAGCATGGGTTTAAAACCCAAGGACCCTATAAGGTGCTACAAACCGATGGACATCGGTTTCTGGTGAAGAGCCCCAAGGGTCTCCGTCTTGTGAGCAGTGACCATGTCACTGGTGCCCCCGCACCACTTTCGCGGGATGGAAGGTAGACACGGGCCCTTACGGCCCAAGCCCTCTTTAAGATGGGCGATCAAAATAAGGAGGGCCCTGAAATCGTTTTCGAACGATTTCTCAACCATGGTTGGGATGATGACGGACAATTGAAGGTCCTGGTCAAATTGTTCGGGTTTCCTGAAGAGGAAGCTACGTGGCAATTGGCATCTTCCCTCTCTAGGAAGGAAATTCGCATTTATTGCTTGCGCAAACGTGTCAAGCTTCCCACCTTGACGCGAGAAGGTGTTTTCTTTTCTAATCAAGTCGGAAGACGGCCCTTAGGGACCCCTGTGACATCAAGTCACAGGCGAAGAGAACCGCACAAGAAGAGAGGCTAAGCCATTTATTCCCTACGGGGCCCGAGACCAGTCTATCTAAGAAAAGACGGCGCCCACCCCCTTAGGGGGGGGCGACAACGGGCGACACACAAAGCAGGAGGGGGACGCAGGAAACTCCTGGTCACCCTAGGGCGACCAAGTCACCAACCCCCCGGACGGGTCCCATAGCCAGGATCCTAGTCATGGCTACGGTCCTTCTCGGGCGCATAATAATGCGACCCCGAGTAAGTCGGCGGGTTCGCCGAAGGGCCCGTCTCAGCCCCATACAGGGCTTGAGAGGAAGAACTGGCGCCCGCCCTATAGTGGGGCACGGGAGGAGACGGGGACGTCAAGGCGCCGCCGGCAAAACTGCCCCTCGACGCGGAGCTGACGACGCAGCCAAGTGCCGCAGAGACCATCCGGTCTCGACCGTATTGGTGTCCACCACGGCGGTACCTTACTCCTCCGTTAGAAAACGGCGGAGCGTCGCGGCGGTGGCAAGTTGATACAAGGGCCCGACGTCCCGTTCTCTTAGGGGGTGGGACACAATTGCAGCAACCTCGTTGCGCAGACGCACCAAGTTGCGGCCCAACGCCATAATCAGCGTATGGTCCACCCTGTTATTGAGGATGGACGGGAGTTCCCCTAAGGAACACCCCAAACTCGACCATACGGCCGGGTTGACGGGGCGAAGGGTACCCAGCAGGGCCGACCCCTCCCAAGAAAAGAGATGAAGGGGCGCCAGAGGGGGACCCGGGGGTCCCCCAAGAGAAGGAGTCGTCACACTGCTACCCCCAAGGAAATAGACCTGACGAGTCCGCGCGTGTCGACCGAGCACGCGGGACAAGTAGGCCGGGCGTGTCACCCCCCCCCAGGAGGGAGGCCGCAGGGCGAGAGGGGACGAAGCCGAGGCGGCCGGGGCCGACGGGGGCTCTGGAGCCACCACGAGGCCAGCACTAGCCGACCCAGCATCCACCATGTCCCGATCCAAGGGTCGGACGCGGAGACTGGCGTGGATGTCCCTCCCACACGGGAGGCGGGCGTCCCCCATACCCTCCGAAAGGACAAAGGTCCCCTCGTCATTCAGTACCTTGGCGCAACGGAAGATCCCTCGGGGTCCCCCTATCCACTGCAGCCAAACCGGCGGCGCCCGCTCCTCGGTGAGTCGGAGGAGCGTCAGCCCGGCCTCAAGAAGAGGTCGGGCCGACGGGTCGGCCGAGCACAAGCGCTCGGGCGTCATGTCCGCAAAAGCCGACGAAATAGCCATTGGCAAACGCCAGAGGTGCCCATGGTGGCGGATGCTCCCTAGGAAGACATCCGCCACCTCGCCGGCCCACAGGGCCGCCAACATCAGATGATAGGGACCCCCAAGGGGTTCCCCCATGAGCTGGATCCCCTGGAGTGCCACCATCTGGGGCACCCGCGCGGCCATGCCTCGAGGCACTCCAACATGCTCCCACCACACTGGTGTGGTGGTATACAAGGCCTTGCGACATACCACAGGTACGTCACGCACCTCACGCTGTTCATACAGCGTGAGGAGGCGGAGGGAGGTACGAACCGTCCACTCCCCCCGCGCACCCGGCACGCAAAAACCGCAGTCCAACTCCCCCAACTTAGGGGGAGACCTCGGGTAATACTCCTAGGAGAAGTGGGGCTTGTCCCCCACCTCGGGAGAGATCTCACGGACGGCCAAGTGCCGAAGCACTTGGCACACGCGCCAATACTCTCGACTAAGGTGGAAGGGAAAGTCCGTCACAGTCTCCTCGGGGACGGCTTGAAGGGTAGCGTACATCCCCCAGATGGTCGTCCAGATAGACGTCATACGACGGCTCGCGACAGGATCAAAGCGTTGTTCGACGATCGACCCCCATAGGGGGGTTCAGGGGTAACGCCCATACATGTCGTCGACAACCGCGAGGGTCGGCCACGAGGCCGACAGGAGGTTGGCGAGGACATCGTCGTCGATGTCCTCCTCGGGGCCCAAAAGGGCGCCCGCGCCCTCGGCCTCACGATCGACCGCCATGGCGGCCGGCGCGTCGGGAGCCGCAGAAGACGCCATCCCGCCTCTAGAGGCAAGAAACCGGGAAGATAAGGATGCCCCACCCCATGGTGGGGCTAACGGACAATGCGGGACTCGAGGAGAACCAGGTCGAGCACGACGGGGTCGTCCTTCCGGTGACGACAAGGGTAGCGACCAGGAGAGTCGAGGCCCCCGGTCACCGCTGGCGGTGACCGCCTTATGAGACTGCCGCGAGAGTTCCCCGGCTCGGTGAGCCCGTCGGTCCCCCGCCGTATGGCGCCCCGGAGCGAGCCTCCAGGGGCACTCTGTCAGGGAGCCACAGGGCAGGGTTTCCCTTTGGCTTAGGGAGGGGGTGTCGAGACGCCGCCTCCGGTCCCGCGAGACGCGGGCCCTGAGGTGGGGGATACGTGGGGGAATCCCCCTGTCAGGGGTGACACGACCCCCCGGCATGAGCCGGGGACGGGTCGTGAACAGTCAAGCAACACCCCCCTACGGGGGTAGCGTGGGACACCCCCCTTGGGCGGGTGGCCAGGGAGCCCCAGGGCCACACATGAAACGACCCCTCCAGAGGGGCGTGAGGCGGGTAACACCCGATCGGGCCCCTCTGGAGGGGTCTGACTCACAACAGGGAGACAGACGTCTTCCCGAAATCGGGCCCTCTGGAGGAACCGGGAAGCTTGTGGAAGCTTCCGCAATCCGAGCGTAAGCCGGACCGAGATAGGTTCTCGACCAGGGATAAAATCCCAGCGGAATTCTGTCCGGGATGATTGAAAAATCTTGGGATAAGTCCCAAGGTATTGGTTTTGGGTAAACCGTGAAATCTAGGAAGTTTTCCTGACTTTCCTGTTTCTGCCCGAGACGGGCAGGGGACCCCATCCAGTGGAAGGGCTGCCAGGGATGCTGGGCAGGGGCCACTAGAGGCCCGGGCCTGAGACCTTGGCCGGTTCGGTACCGGTCCCTCCATGGTAGCGCCCGGGGGTCGGGATTTTGCACGTCCTGCGTCTTGTTTCTGAGGGTATATGAGTGTATGCTTTGGGGTCATCGTGTGTATTGGTAAAAATCATCGTTGCGCTGGCGTTACTTCCGTCATTTTGGTGCGCTTCGCGCCCAGTGATCCCGGCATTCGTGTTGTGACTCTGGCACGGCGTTCCACATCCTGTGCTGTGTTCTTCGACGGGGTTGTACCCCGTCGGCTGTGAGGGCAGGATCCACTACAAGCGGGTCGCCCCACGCTGATGAATGAATCCCCGTTGTGAGACAGCTTCCAGGAGGCGGCGTGCAGCTTGAGAGCGACTCGCATGTGTCCAATAAAGTTTCAGAGTGAGCAATGCAGAACGTTGTTGCGAGAACTTCCGCGGCGCGAAAGTGGATTGTCTGGAAGAAGGCCTTGTCGGCACTCCAGAACCCGCAAGATTCTAGTGCGCACCGAATGGCCCTTGTATCCCTGTAGTACCACACTCAAGGGAATTACCTCAGAAAGTCGGATTACACGGCCATCTCGGCCGCTCGCGCGACGCCCTCTATGGGACTCGAGGTCCGGGAAGTCTGGCCGATCGAAACGTCTCGACATGAAGACACAGTTTACTTGCCGGGGACGCGGGTGACTCCCACCGTCGTCGCCCTTCCTCCTGAAGGGGCGGAAACCGTTGCTCGGACTCAAATTCCCGAGTGGGAACTGACTCGGGCATCCACCTACCAATGCAGATAATTCCCTCCATGTATATCAAGTCCCCTGAGGCGATCATTACAGAAGACGGGGAGTGAGTGTTCCACGCGTAACGCGCTGCACCCGCCGCGTAGCGCCCTGTCGGCTGTCGCCTGCCGCACCTTCTGGGAGCGGCAGCCCAGCCCCCCGTGGGGCCCGCGTGTCGCGGCGCAGCGGCCGGGTACGCCCCTGCGGTGGCTCGTACCGGATCACGGACGGGCCCTTCATCACCGCTCCTCCTCTGCCGTCCCGTCTGCGACTGCTGCCGCCGGCGTCGCAACCCCCCGCCGGTCTTCGTGCCCTCGGCGCCCCCGACGTCCCTTCCGACAGATCCCCTGGGGAACAGAAGGCACCGTAGGACTACCTTTCCTTCAGCTGCGATGGAGCCGTTCCCGGAGATGCCCCCCGAAAGACCCGTCGGGGGTCCGCTCGCCGCGTTCCCGGCGCAACAATCCGCGGCTGCCGCCGCGCCGGGAGCGGTGCCGGCACCCGCCGTGCGAAGAACGCCGGGACCGACCGGGGCCCTCCCAGCTGTTTGTGGACGTCCTCCGTTGCCGCCGGGCCTGCGGTTTCAGTACCACCCCAACGATCAGGAGTGCCGACACCCGCTCCGACTTGTGGGTACGGATGCGGTGTTCGATGCCGGGGGCGAGTCCGCCACGTCGCAGGCGTCCGCAGTGGGCGCGGGCTCCGCCCCAACTCCAGGGAGGGGTCCCACGGTCGTGCCGCAGTAGCGTCCGCCGTTACTGGAGCCGGCTGCCCCCGCGTCTCCGCCGCAGCCGGCACCGCCCGCCGTCCGGGCTTGGCTCGTCTCGCTGGTCCCGATCGTTACTGCGGCATACTGGCCGCTCGTCAGCGACTTTTTCCGGCCCGCCCATCCCCAGCATGTGATCGAGATGCACACCGTGTGGCCAATCCTCCGGGAAATCGCCGATGCGGCGGGGTACTCCGCCCGGCCAGCGGCCGAGCGCGCGTTTGTGTCCTTCATGCTCTCCACCGGCGGCAGCGCGTGGTGGTTGAGCTGCATGATGAGGTGCAGCCCGGGCCGGGTGCTTTTAGGCGCGCATTCCGCGGCCGAAGTACCGTTCATCGCCGGCGACGAAGAGTACGCCTACATCAAGGACTGGCACACCCGCCTACGCCACCGCCCCGCGGACCCGTTCGGCCATTGCTTGGTGCTCGTCAACTTCGGAATCGTGGGACCCCTGCTCTCCCTGAACCCAGTAGGCCCGGCGACCGCCCCGGCGCATTCGGCGTTGGAGGCCGTTCGCCGCGTGCTCGGCGAGATCGTGAGCGCCCGCCGGAAGGGGCACGGGGCCTTCTTCTTGCCAGTGCGTCTCGGCATTTGAGTGGCTCCGGCGCGTGTTCCCTCTCCGCCGGCGATAGCCACGCGGTGCGCGACGCCGTTGCTGCTGACGTATGCCTTCCCGCCTGTCGTGCCCCAGCAGCAGTCGCTGCTCCAGACATTTCCCTGTCACCGCATCCAGAGCACGGTCGACGTCATGGCGACGGCAGCCATCATGTCGCGGTTGCTACGCGCGTACCGCGAGACGAAACGTGTCTACGAGCGGTCGTCGGTGTGCAACAACGCCCAGACGGAGAGGTACTCGGTCAACGCCCTTGCGCCGGGCGACCGCTCCGCCGCCGATACCTTGACGGAGTACGACACCATTGCGAGGGCGGTTCCCTGGGCACCCTCCCGCGACCTGCTGCCCTACCACCACAACCCCACTCGTCGTGCCCTCAGCACCCTGCTGCCCCTCCAAGTGGGTACCTTCGCGGACAGCCGGTGCCACCCCGTCCGTGTGATGCGCGTCCCGCGGTCGCTGCAAGCCCCGTCGGGGGTCATGCAGGCGGACGTGCAGCTCGTGGACGTCGTTCCACGGGTGCAATCCGTGACGGTGGAGGCTTGGGCGGTTCCCGCCGGCCTCGCCTGACATGACCCGGGTGACGTTCCGCCGTCGACGGAGAAGGAAGCCGCGTCGGTCACTATCCACGCGCGGAAGCGGATTTACGCCGTCATGGTGCGCGGTGGCCCGTCCCAGCCCGGGCCGTACGCCCCTGGCTCCCAGGTCGGCGCGGCTCCTGGTGCCACTGCCGGGACAGCCGCCTTCACCGCGGCGGGGGTGCACGATTGAGAGCCGCGCTATCGAGGCCCTGACGGGGACGAGGAGGAGACACGTGGAAGGGGTCCTGCGGGTTCCAGTGCCGACTCCTTCGGCGCTGACGCGTCGACCTGGGCGGGCTGCGCCGATTAGGGCCAGCACCTGGTGGCCCGTAGACACGGTGCCGGACCGGCCCACGACGGCTGCTACGCCGATGAGTGGCCCGAAGTCCACCTAACCGCTACCTGCCACGCGCTCGGTAGCGGATGGCCGGCCGATTCCGGTGGCGACGCCGCTGGCGCCGGCAACCTGCGCGAGGGTTGTTTGGAGGGTGCGCACGGCCGCAATGCCGACGCGCAGGATGACCGCGCGTGACCTGCTGCCAGTCAAGACGACGTTCGCAGCCATACTGCCGCCGGCCGTGACGGGCCCGTGTAGCGCTCCAGCAACGGACAAGTCCTTGGGGGCGCCGCCCGCGGCGACCGCCATAGGGACCGAGTGCCCCGACGTGACGTCGACGTAAGCCCGACCGCAGGCGCCGGGGCAGCTGCTGGGTTGCGCTTGGCGCGCTGGGACGCCGGTCCCGACAGCGACGGCCGCACGCTGGCGCTGTGGGATCCGGCGACCGCGGGCCCTGTTCTGACACCGAATTTTGGGCAGCCGGACGTCGCCTCCAATTGGTGGTTGTCCTTGTCGCGGGATCCCCTTTCCCGGGTGACGACCACGGTGTGGCGGGAGCCGCTTACTTCCAGAATTGTCGTAGCTCTTCTTGGGCACGACTCGGACGTGAACTGGGCCGAGGTGGGTCCCCCTGAGACCTCCGCTGCCGTGGTGGAGTACGCCCGTATCGGGCTGCCCGGCGTCATTCCGCTTTTCCTGGAGTACCCGAGGACTCGGGTGAGGCGGGTCCTCGCCGCCCTTTGGCGCGTCCTGCGCAATGAGAGCTGCCGCACTCACGAATGGAAGTACCGCGGCCGTGACTGAGGGCGTCGCCCTGGCCCCATTGGTGCCGCGCTGGCGTCGACGGCGTTAGGCCGTTGTCTGCCTCGTCATCAATACGCAGTCTCTCGCCTTATGCCCCTAGAGTGAGCACGGTCCGTACTGGCGCCGTCGCGCGGCGCCGCCGCTCCTCTTCCGTTGGTCCGAGCGTCCAGATGGCCCCACACACCCGAAACTTGCGAGCCCCCCCTCGCCGCACCCGGCCGCCGCGCCGACCCAAGCGGTCAGGCACGGACGGCCGGGGGCGGTGCGCCGGCGACAACCTCGGCTGCGCCGACGGCGGGAGCTGCGTGGCATGGGGCCGCCCGCGTCGGATAGGCAGACGTGTGAGGCAACCCCAAGCGTGCGGCGCGGCGCAGACAAGTGTGCAACGTCGCTTGTTGCGCTTCCGTGGCGTCCGTGCAGTTGGGGTGCCGGTACCCGGTCCAGTAAACATGGACCCGGAGGGTCCCATCGGGCGACGTCGCGTGATCCGAGATGCGGTCCACGGAGCACTGCTGGCCTGCGGCCCCCAGCCTGTGGAAGGAGCGGGCCACTTTCAGCGCGGTATTCTGGGCAGGACAAGAGACGGCACTGTCCGAGGCGTGGACGACGTCCGCCACGTTCTTGGGGCGCTACTCTCCATGCACGTCCAGGAGGACCGTGGGCCCGTGCAGGAGACCACGCGATAGGGCTCGCGCGCGACAATGTCAGCGTTCTGCCGGCACACCCCACCTTGGCGTGGTCGCGCTGCCACGCACAGCCTTCAACAATGAGCCTCTCTGCGGGCAGCGCGAGGCTCGTGTCGTGCTCGCGCATGCAGCTCCCTTGCGTCGCGTTGAGTATCGCCGTCATCTGAGGAATGAGCGGCACGAGGAGGGTCAGCAGGGCAGCCCGAGCCCGCTCTTCGGCGGCGGTGCCGCACTGCGCCGTGAGGGGGTACTTCCTCGTTCTGGTGCGATCCTTGAACACCCAGCTCGACACCCCCATGGGGTTGACCAGCTCCAGCGGGGCGACCCCGGTGCTCCGGTGTGGGAGACCATTGTACGCCAGCGTCAGCGCCTCAACGAGCTGGTCCCACATCTGCGGGTGCTCCGCCTTGTATTGGTTGAGGATAGTATGCATTGTGCTGTTTTTCCGCTCCGTCTGTCCGTTCGTCTGCAGGAGGGACGACGACGTCACCTTGGGCTCTATGCAGAGCAGGTTGAAAACCTAGCCCTAAAAGTGGCGGGTAAACTGGGGTCCCTCGTCGAAGAGAACCCGGTCCGGATGACCAGAGGCGGCCACCCGGAAGTCCAGGACGACCTAGGCGCAGTTCACCGCCGACGTACCGTCCATCGGGATGTCCCGCACAAGTTTGGTGAACCGATCGGTGATCACCAGGATGAGCCGGTGGCCGGCGGCCGTCCGGTCGAGGCGCCCCTGGAGGTCCACAGGAATGCCATGGAGCGGCATTGTGTCCGAAAACAAGGTGAGGGGCGAGCGCCGCGCTACGGGGCGGACCCGCAGTCGTGCCCAGCTATCGCACGTCCTAACGTAGGAGACAACGTCCGCCGCCATACCCACCCAGTAGTAATACCGCCGCATTGCTGCATACCTGCGGGATTCCCCCGGGTGCCTCGCGAGGGTCGCTTCGTGCGAGAGGTGAGAGACTTGCTCCCTTACGGAGGCCGGGACTACCACCTCGGGTGCGCCGTCGAAGGCCGCGCGTCGGCAAAGAACCCAATCTGGGTCCTCTATGAGCCAGACGTGCCGCTCGGCGTGCAGGGCCTTCACGATCTTCTGGAAAAAGCCTTCTGTGGCTTGCGCCGAGAGCGCCGTACAGCGGTCGATGCCACGGGCCGTGGGGCCGCCATCGTCTTTGGCAGCGTCGAGCCCCCGGACTGTATTGGTTCGCACGGAGAACACCGGGACAGCGTCATCGAACGCCGGCTCCTCTCTGGCCTCGGACGCCAGGCGAAAGATGCTGTCCGCCATGTAAGGCGTCATCCCCAGTTCTTAGGAGACGTCATATTCCAACTCACTCAGGTGCAAGCGCCAGCGCGCCAGGCAGGGGCTCCCCGATCCCTCAATGTTGAGGATCTACCACAGGCGCTCTCGGTCCGTCCGCACAAGGAAGTGGTCACCTTTGCAGTAGGGGCGGAGCTTGAGCGATGCCCAGACGACAGCCAGGCACGCTTTCTCCCTGACCCCGTACGGGAACTCATTCGTTGCCATCCGCCGGCTGATGTACCTCACGGGCTGGAGCTACCCATCGTCTTGCTCCTGGAAAAGGGTGGCGCCCACCTGCGTCCCGCACGCGTCCATGTCGAGGTCGTACGCTCGCCCGCGTCGCGGGAGTGCGAGGACCGGAGGGGTCAAAAGGGCCTCCTTAAGCCGGTCGAGCGCCTGCTGCTGCAGCGGCGTGGCGGGGGAAACGAGGACAGGGGTCGTGGACCCCACGAGGTCCGTCTGTGGCGCCGCCATTCGGGCGAAGTTCGGCACGAACCGGCGGAAAACGTTGCACATCCCCACGAAGCTCCGTAAATGCGTGCGGGTCGTGGGGAAGTGCGCTTCGCGCAGCGCGCGCGTGTGCGCGTCCAGCACGCCAAGCCGGCCCGGCTTAATCTCGCGCCGGAGGTACTCCACGGTCGTGCGGAAGAATCGGCTCTTGGGTAGGCGGAGTGTCACTCCCGCCCCGCGCAACAGGCGCAAAATGTGGTCGACGTGGCCGATACGCTCTTCCTTCGACTTGGAGTACAGGAGGACATTGTCGAGATACATGAGGCAGCTTTGCTACTTGACCCCGGAGAGGATGATGTACAGGGCCCGCTGGAACGTCGCGGGTGCGTTGGTCAGCCCAAAAGGCATCCGCGCATACTCGTAGGCGCCCTCGTAGCACACGAAGGCCGTCCTTTACAGGTCTTCGGGCGCGATGAAGACCTGCCAGTAGCCGGCATTGCAATCCAGTGTCGAGAAGATGGTCGCCTCGCCAAGGCTGTCAATGCACTCGTCCATACGGGGTAGCGGGTAGCAGTACTTCTTGGTCACGACGTTCAGCAGCCGAAATTCGACGCAGAAGTGGAGGGTTCCGTTCTTATTGGGGACGAGCACGACCGGGAAGCCCCATACCGACGACGTCGGTTCGATGAGGTCAGCTTCCAACTGCCGCTTGACCTCGGCCGTCTCGGCCTCTCGTGCAGTGTGACCCGCACGACGGGGCGCGAAGCGGACGGGCCGGGACCCGGCGATGATGTCTATGCGTTGCAGGGTGGCTTTCATGACGCCCAGCGCTTGGCCCTTCAAATTTTCCTTGTGCTTGTACAGCATGCGTCGGATCCGGGCGTGCAGCGCCGGGTCGGAATCGGGTAGGTCCGCGTCCTCCACTTGTGGCGGGGACCCGGGTGGTGCTACGGCCGGTAAGGTGCCCCTTTCGCCAAGGTCCCGGGGCCGCCCTGGTAATGCGGGCCCGCCCCTGGCGGCTGTCTCTCGTCCAGGGCTCCTCCCCGGTCCGGGGTCCCCCCGAGTGCCGGACACGGCCCACACCACGCCCTCGGTGGCGGTAGGTGTCGTGAATGCCGGGGCGGGCGCCGTCCCGGTGGACGCCGCGTGGGGCACCTGCAGGACGCCCGTCGATAGCAGCTCTACATAGCCGGGGTGGGCTCCATGTCGGAGGCCGACCTTACGATTGCCGAAGTTGGTCACGATGACCGGGAAGAACTGCCCCGGAACATTTCCGTGGACGCCGTTGGCAATGGTGACCAGGCGCTGAGGTGGATGAAGTCGAGCTAGACTTATCCGCGCAGTATACGCGGATATATCCACATTCCATGCGGTAGTTGTGTATTCATATTATTCTCCGCCCAAGCAGGAACGATCATAATGCGCCATAATAAGTACCCGAAGGCAGGATATAAATTTATCAGAGTGGAGTTCCTTGCCTGATTTGATACGACTCTGAGAATCGGCTGTGCACCTCACAAGCATTCGGAGGCAGCCCTTGGGACGGCACAGGTAGAAACGATGCGAACGATAGCCACCAGCTCGACGATAGTTGCTGAAGCATCAAAAATATAAGCGCCATGTGTCTGTAACACGCATAAAGGATGCGAAGAGCACGATGGGCAGGTGTTCGGGTATCTGCCGCATGATATTACCCTCTTCCGGCTAGGAGGATCCGAGCTGAAGGACTCTTCAGTCTTCTGCCCGGACAGGAAATCAACAACCCCTGGGGCCCAAAGGAGGAAGGCCCACAAGGAATCGGCAAGGGAAAAGTGCAGCCCAAACCCGTCCTGAGAAGGGGGAGAAAGGTAGTGCGACAGAAACCCGAGGGAGCAAGAGACGGAAGGCATGGCCAATCACACAGCGTCATCACATCCACAATCCGTCCGCGATAAGAAGCCAGCGTATCGCCCACGAGAGCCGTCCAGGCGCAGGCACGGCCGATCTGACGGCCGCGTACACCATCACCCTGGCGGGCCCGCGACCGGATGGTCGCAGCCACCACACAAGCCCCTCTGCTTACAGATATTCACAAATTGCGCCTCTTTGCTGTGTAAACAGCTTTTGGCATCCTCCACTGCTGCACTCTGATGAGCGCTCATTGTACACGAGGCAGCACTGCCCGCAGTCACACAAAACCTTTGGTAGCTGAGGACGAGATTGCAGCTTCTAAAGTTCACGCTGTGGTAGCGCAGAAACGCCGGACAACTCGGATTTTCGAGATGATTGAGACTACCTTGAGCATTTCTTTGGACCGCGCCACAGAATCTGTAGCAGGCGTCGGTGGACAACGTCTCATTCCGAAATGCGCCGATCTTGATATGTACAGAACCGTGCTCGGATGAAAAGTATCCATTCTGGGTACAAAGAGTATAATCAAATTCGAAGCAGAAATTTATCCGATCTTAAAACTGATCCATACTCCGACCAGAGACGTCGGATCCGATCGACGAAATGATTCTATCAAACACTCAAATCCGAGTGCTTGTCAGCGGAGGTGGGATATATGCGGACTTTATCGAAACCGAATGATTTAAAATCCCCTGATGGGGAAACCCTGCGTTGTGGACAGGCACGAGGTGTCCACCACCTGGCCCAGGCCCCCGCACATGGTTCGCACCAAGGCTACTGTCGCCGCCGACGGCGGCAGCACCGTCTTGCGGGATGAGCCGCGAACGCAGGAGACGCCCATCGAGCGGTCGCCATCGTCCAGGTTCTTTCGCAGGATCGCGGTGACTCAGCCGTCCGTCCAACGGATGGACAGGTCCTGGGGCAGGATGGCGAGCGCATTAGCGTCTATGAACCGAAAACTCAGGATGACCAAAACATAGAGGTCTTCGACGACCAGTAAAGTCACAGGGACAATCCGTGCACCCGTCTGGAGTCACAGCGTGACGGTACCGCTGGTGCGTAACCGCGCGTCGTTGGCGTCCCGGTGGCGTTCCTGCTCCTCTTCGTAAGAAGTGACCACCTGGCGGAGCCATCCAGGGGCAAGGGAGCTCCGGCGGACCAGGTTCGGCCCCACCCCGGTGTCCACGAGGACTCCGACCGCGACGAGGGACAGCTTCTCCAGGCCCAGTAAGGCCAAGATTCGGTATTTGTGCAGGAGGAACAGCAGCACCTCCCCGTTCCCAAACGGAGAGGCCGGATACCCCTCGGTGTCCGCAACGGCGGCGGAATGGCGGAAAAAGCGGGTACGCTCGCGTCGGGCGCGTTCACCGAAAAGCTGCCGGGCCGCCCCCCCGATGCAGGCCCGGTTGGCGGGTAAGTCTGACGGGAGACCATCCCTACGACCCCACGCCCGGAAGGCGAAGTGGCCAAGGTCCAGTACCGATTCCGCGACCGGCGGCAACGGTGGGGCCGCCGCGGCGACCACGGGCGCCGCCCGGGCTGTGGGCGGGTCCGGTGCCCCCGACGAGGCGCCGCTGGTCTTTTCCGGCCGCACGAGGATGCGGGCGCAGAAGGCGGGCGCTGATGGGAAGGCCGCTGCGGCCTGAAGCTTGCGGACTAGGCGCAGGCGGCCCGCCGTTTCGTAACAGTGCGGGCGCGCCTTCAGGGAAACAATGTCTCTGGGAAGCTTACTAGCGGGCTACCTCGTACAAGTTGCCCTGTAAGTGGCAAGGGCGGCCGTGCTCGTAGCCCCTTTTGTCGCCCCCCGCGGTTCACTCGTCGGAGGAGCTGCCATCCGCGTCTGCCGCGCCGTCCGGGTACACCCAGTCATACGCTTTCACGGCCTGGACGAACGCGACTGTACCCAGCAGAGCGGGCCCTCTGTCGGAAACGGCCCGGGGCGCGGGCACGACTGGCGTTCCCGCGCCCAGAGGCAGTGGCGGTGGCGGTGCAGGCCCCCGCCCGGTACGGTGCGCCGCGACGGGGGCCTTACACAGCGCGTGTCCGTGTGACCGCAATTCGGTGAACTGGGCGGGTCACTCCCACACCGAGTGCCCCAGGTGGCCACATACGGAACGGGCCCCCAGCCGCCGTGGCGGGGGCGCCGACTCGGACGCACTGCCACCTCCCCAGCCGCGCGACGCCGGTCCCCCGCCTCTAGGATGCCGAGGAGGACGGTCCGAGTGCGGGAATACGGTACCCGCGCGCGGGGGGACAGGGGTACCCGGCACCAGGGTGCCGCGTCCGCGGCCCACCTCAGTACGAACGGGGTCCAACTCCGGGCGTCCACCCACTCGGGATGTTGTTGCCAGCCCGACGCGGGCGGCGGACTGTAAACCGGTAGTACGGGGGCGTCGCCTGGCGACCCGCATTCGGCGGACGCCCCAGACGCGGCCAGCATGGCGGCCCACTTGGCCCGTTCCGCCTCGGTGCCGCACTCCGTGACGGACAGGGCACCCGCGGCGAAGGCCGCTCCCACCTGCAGGGCCACGGACGCCGCAGTCTGGCCCCGACCGGGCTACCGCTCTTCACGACCTGAGGACCGGGAGGTGCTCCCCTTGAGCTTGGCCTGCAGCTTGATCCCGTGTGCCTCGCGGGTGGCTGCATCCGACTTGGAAAGATGCTTGCGCAGCTTGGGGAAGGACCAGCCCTGGATGTTGAAGTTCCGCCCAAGAGCCCGGACCTTCCGTCCGATTCCCTTGATGAGAATACTGCTCGGTTCGGCCTCTTGCTGGATTGAGCCTAGGCCGCGGTTAGCGTCGAGGATGCGGTCCGCAAAATCGTCCTCGTCCTCCCACATCTTTCGAGACGCTTGCATGAGCGACTGCAGGTCGTCCACCAAATTTTCTCCGTTGAAAGACTCGCTGAGGAGGGCGCGGAGCTCGCGCTTATACGTGAGCTGCCGAGAGGTGCGGGTGTCCTTAGCTTGCTGAAGCACCCCGAGCACCTCGATCGTGACAAGGTACTGCAGCAGTGTCACTGACGTCCCCTCTTTCAGTCCGCTGGCGTCACACGCCCTCTGGACGTTCCTGAGGAGCGCCACCAACCCCAGAGAGGTATCGCTCGCGAGCTGCCGCGAGGTGTGCATCAAGGCCTTGACGTCCGCGTAGATGCCATGGTTGGAGTTGCCTCGTGGGAAGTGCAGGCGGACCCCTGCTTGCGCGAGCCGGTTTCGTTCCGGCGACAGGAGCCCCTTGAAGCGGGGGTCGACCACTGTGTCCTCCCGGTGATCACGTCGGAAGCTGCGCAGCAGCTTCTGCACCATGGCACGCTGCGGGCGCTTTCCGGCCTCGCGCGCCGGTCGCCGACGGCTCGTTTCTCCGTGGTTGCTGCCGGTGGCGGCTGAGGAGCTTGAGCGGCTGATATCCGTCGAGTCCGTCCCACTGGGATCGGAGGACGCGCACGACGGGCTGTGCTCGCTCTTGGTAGACAAGGAGGGCCCCGAAGATGCGGGCGACCTGTCCTGTCGTGAGTTTCGCCGCCGGCAGTGGACCCGACAGGAGCCCTCCGTTTGGAGCGGACGCTCTCCGGCCTGTCGTGACCACCACCTCGTAGGGCGTGCCGCACGGGTGGCGCCCACCGTCGAGGCGCACCCCTTCACGGTACGGCCCTCACACGGGGCAGCGTTCCCGGGTTTGTCTGACCCTGGTCCCGGTGCTACCGTTTCGCCAGCGCTCACGGACCTGCGGGAGGGCCCCTGAGCCGGCGCCACAGCAGAAGCAACGGCCGCACTGCGCCCCGTGACCAGGGTCCCGGCCGACGTCCCAGAAGACGCTTCCCCCGCGGCGTCTCGGAACACCTGATCCAGGTGGCGGGAGTATCCGGTGTCGGCTGCCGACCGCGACAGCCCTTAGGGTGCTACGCCGCCGAACCCATGAAGGCTGGGCCCCCCTCCGCCGGCCGCTGACGGTGGGTCAAGCGACCAGTAATCTTGGGTAGAACGCTGCCCCTGTGCTCGGGCGACGTCCTGCCTCTGTGCTCGGGCGACGTCTTGCGGAGTGACCCCGAACGCTTGTTGTAACTCCCGGCGCAGTCTCTCCTCCTCCTCCAGCGACAGCGCGTCCACTGGACTGCGTGATCCCAGGCAGTCGGGCGTCCCTCCAGCCACGGAACCCCACAAGCTGCCGAGTTCTTTCACGCGGGGCGGGAGGAATGGTGCCGCCCCGTCCTAGGGCTGCCCGTACAGGAGCGAGGGGTGAGCCCCCACGCCCCCACGCTGGCACTCCTCCAGCGTTTCCGTCTGTCACGTGCTGGGAGGAGAAAGAGCCCCGGTTGTTGGCGTGCGGCCTGGGTCCTCGGGCGGGGAGTTCGACTCACCGGGCACCGTGCCGCCCCCGCCAACCGGGCCTGCCCTTCTTCCCCCAACGAAGGCCACGGTGCCCAACGCCGGTGTTGCCCCGTGTTCTCCCGCCGGTGGTGCGTCCGTCACCTGGCCAGTACCTGGCATCTCAAACGGAGAAGCGTCCGCGTCAAGCGCGGAAGATGAGGAGGATCCGCCAGCCATGGAAGCCGGGCCCGCGTATCGGTAGGTTGTCCTCTGCCACCGCAACGCAATGGAGAAAAGGAGGGTCACCCGACGGTGATACCAATAAGGTGACGATCTGCAACAGGCACCGCGTGTTTACAGCGGATCTGACGGAGAGCGCCAACTGTAGTAACACAATTAGGGGGTGTACCTCAGAAGGACGGATTACACGGCCGTCTCGGCCGCTCGCGCGACGCCCTCTATGGGAATCGAGTTCCGGGAAGTCTGGCCGATCGAAACGCCTCGACATGAAGACACAGTTTACTTGCCGGGGACGCGGGTGACTCCCACCGTCTTCGCCCTGCCTCCTGAAGGGGCGGAAACCGTTGCCCGGACTCAAATTACCGAGTGGGAACTGGCTCGAGCATCCACCTACCAATGTAGATATATCCCTCCATGTATATCAAGTCCCCCGAGGCGATCATTACAGAAGACGGGGAGTGAGTGTTTCACGCGTAACGCGCTGCACCCGCCGCGTAGCGCCCTGTCGGCTGGCGCCTGCCGCACCCTCTGACAGCGGCAGCCCAGCCCCCCGTGGGGCCCGCGTGTCGCGGCGCGGCGGCCGAATACGCCCCTTCGGTGGCTCCTACCGGATCGCGGACGGGCCCGTGATCCCCGCTCCCGCCCCTTCGTCCGGTCTGTGACTACTGCAGCCGCTGCCGCCACTTCCCGTCAGACGTCCAGCCCCCAGCGCCCTCGATGTTCCTGCTGGCGGGCCCCCTGGGGCAAGGGGGGGCCCGTAGTACTCTCATCCGAAACGATCCTGGAATCCGCATGGCTGAAATATCGGCAGAGCGGGTAGCGCTGCTATGTACCGGAAGAGAAAGAAATGACACATCACACAGGACAGTTGGTGCTGAGGGGACCAAGCGGACGGAGATAATAGTGGGTGCGTACGCCGGCAGTTTACAGTGCGTGCGTCAGCTGTATGCCAAAATCACGTTTCGGGCCGACTCATGCCTCATCCACGCTCGCCTTCAACAAGCTTACAGATGGCTTCGTACATGCGATCACGTCCCCACCTCCCGCGCTTCTGTTGGCATAGATCTAGGCGGAGGATGACGGACAGTGAGCACGAGAGCGTTGCTCGGTGAGGAAAAAGGGAGGAACTCAGACGATCAGGGTTGCAAAGATCGACCGCGGACGACGGCGACAGGCCACTTCGATCTTTTTAGGTGGGTAGTGGGTGGCAAGTATCCTTTTGGCACGACCCAGAGATCAGAGACGCTCTTGTGGTGGCTTTATATCCCTCTGGGATCTGTCAAATTGCTTACATGTCGCTGTCGGGGTGAGAAAAGATTGCAGCGCCAACCTGCCACATCACTTTCGGCGCCCTGAAGGCGCTTTCAGGCACGACTTCGGCTCTTGATGGATGCCTAGTCATCATATGGATTCTGCGGGTTGATGAATTTGCTCCATGACAAGGACTCTTCACATCCAATTTCCAAAGGCGACGGATCCAGTTCTTCTTTGTTACTTTTGAGAAAAATGAGCGAGCATCGGGGGTTTCTTCCCTCAGAAAATCCCCCAGTTCCCACTCCCAAAACGAAAGTCCTGTCGCTGGCTTTTCCGACTCTGTCAGTGCGAGCGAAACATATGGCATCATTGCCGTCCACCATGCGCATGCCGATTGTGAAGCGGGACGTTCTTGGGTGGATGCGTTACTTAACTGGAGACCAGGCTGAGGCGAGAAGCCAGCAGCATCTGAACCCCCGTGTGACCCTCTCTCAACGTCCTGCTGGCACACCGCGGCCAACACAGTGACAGGGACCACGACACACCTCCCGCGACAGGGCTCCCTTCCTTGGAAGGTACATGCTCTCACCATCCCGCAACTAATGACGCCCATCCAGAACCTCACGAGAATCTCCCCGAGCTCAGCTCTAAAATAAGCTGTCGTCGAGATCGAAGTACAAATACTTACATCACCCCCATACAGGAGTGCGTGTCATCAGCACAGCGAAGCAAGCTGATGACTGCAAAAGGACTGCTGGAATTGGCCAGGCAGTCCGCTGTAACTCTGATGTACCTGCACGTGCTTGCGGGCTGCCTGAACACACGCCCCAGTGCCCCACAGCAAAGGCCATGGATTCTCCAGCACGGCCACAGCCCGTCCCGACCAGTGCGAGATCTCCCACCGAAATCAGTGGTCGAGAAAGCGCCCAAGTCGATCCCCAGGCCCCAGTTGTTCCTCCTAGAAAATCGACCTCCGACGAAATAGCCATTATCACGATCGACGTGAAGCAGACGTCCGGGTGAGTACAGCGTGCCTGGGCGCGACTCGAACAGCCACAATCCATCGCATCTGCGGCCCCTCGAAGTGTGGTCGGATTGCGGCTCATCGATCACGCTGAAGTCGGCTCGACCCGTCGGAGCGGTAGGCCTACTGCTCCGTGCCAAAATCGAGCAAAATCGACTTGTACCAGAGTCGATTCGCGTCCGACCAGCCGACTTGGCCCGACGCTGGAGGCCCGCAGATGCGGGCCCAAAGCCGCAAAAAACGGTTCGCACCAAAATCGACTCGACCCGTCGGAGCAGAAGGCCAATTGCTCCAAGCCAATGTCGACTTACACAAAATTCGACAACTCTGTGAGGGGGCCACAAACGTCCGTGTGCACCAGCTCACACTTGGTGGTCTTGGTGGAAGAGCGCGGGTGTGGTGCCTGCGCCATCTTTCCATCCACGCACGGCACACACACGGTGCCGGCGAGGCGTTTCGCGTCTGCCACCGTCGACGGCATGCCGTCGACCATCTTGACCGCCCGCTTGAGGTTCTCAAACCCCACGTGGTTGAACCGGCGGTGCCACAGCTCCGCCTCCCCAGCGATGCGCGTTGAGGCAGCGTTCGCCGACGCCTTGACCGGCTTCACCTGAAGGGCATACTGCTTGTGGCGGTTGGCAGGTCAGCCGTCACGACCCGGGAAATCTCCACGGAGATCGGGTGGGTCCACAGTGGACCCCGGCAGAACAGGTCCGATGGGGAATTGGGCTTTTCCCAAGTGGTTTTCCTCGCCCCCCTGAATTGTTTGTGAATTGTCGTCTTGGAGGGATTGTTCGCTTTGGTGCTTTTGGGCGGCTACTTTGGCCGATGTTGGCGGGATTTTCAGAGGGTTCTTGAGGGGTGGACGGGCCCTCCGTCGTCGTCGCTCGATAAAATCAACTGTGCCTTGGCCACCAACTTCCCCCTGGGCTTTGCTGTAGTACCTGACCCCACGCTGGGGCGGGCAGGGTTGTGTTTTGGTTTCCTTCGCAGTTCCTTCGACGGGCAATCGACGAGCGGCGTGGCGGTCCCCCAACCGCTACATATTTTCTGGTGGAGCAGCAGGGGAGGCGGCCTTAGCCACGCCCGTATCGGGCAGCCGCTTCCCCCGCTCGTATTCGTTCTTCGCTTGTTCGCCGGCGTGGTCACCCACGTCGGCCCGTCGTCGCTTACCGCGCGGCCACTACCATGGTGCCGTTGCCTCGCGATCCCCTGGGGGACGTCGAGGACAGCGGCGGTATGCCGCCGGCTTTTTCCGCTGTGACCCTCGGGGTTCCTCCCACGGGGGCTTCCGCGGCTGGATCGGGGCTCCCCTCCGTGCCCCCGCTTGGCGGGCCGGTCGCCGAGGACGTTCGGCGCCGACCGCCCCGTGACGGTTCCCTACCGGCGCGGATCGGCGGCGGGACGGGCGGGGCACCGTCGGATGAGGAGGGCAAGGGCAAGATCGCCGGCGAGGGCGGGGACACCCCCGAAACCCCGCTGCGAATGGCGGACCTCGATACGGTCTTCTCGTCGTTTCGGGCTTCCCTATTGGCGGACGTTTCGCGGGTCGTCGCGGCAAGCCCCGCGGGATCGGCGCAAGATGCGCCGCGCCACCACTCCCCTGTTGAAACGCGGCGGAGCCGAAGCAAGGGCAAGTCGCGGCGTCGTCGCAGTCCCTCGGTGTCCTCGTCCTCTTCCTCGTCGACGGCCGCTACGACGACCGACGACGAGGTAGATCGACGGCGCCACCCCGGGCGAAACACGTTCGCGATCCTCGAGTGTCCGGACGATCGCTTCGCGACGGTCCTCGATTACCGGACGTACCGCTTGCGCAATCGCCGGTCGACCTACGGGGCGTCGCAGGCCCGCAAGATGGGGCGGACGGCCGAGAACATGAAGTTCTCTTTCGGGGGGACCCCGGTGTTCAACGGGAAGGAACCCCTGAGGGTCTTTTCGTGGCTCCGCAAGTTCGTCAAGGCCTGCGATGACAACGACGTCTCGGAGGGGATGACGCTCTACCTCATTCCGAACTTCCTCGCGGACGAGGCCGAGACGCGGTTCACCCGCAACCTCCCCGAGTCGGACGGTCGGGCGGGGCGCGAGTCCCTCTCGACGTTCCCCGAGGCCGTCAACTGGTTCCTGTCTACCTACGCGGAGCCGCATGCGTTGGGGCTGGCGCAGGACAAGTTTAGTAGGGCCATGTTGGCGGAGAACGAGAGCGTCGATGCGTTCGCGGGGCGGCTGCGGACCCTCGCGGAGCTCTGTGGCAACATCCACTCCGAGGGTACGATGAAACAGCAGCTGATCCAAGGGCTCCCCGACTTCCTGCGGACCGACGCATTTGTGTACAACTCGGCCCAACGGAGCTACCAGAACATGGTGACCTACGTGGCCGGAAAGTATCGCGCCGCGAAGGACGTCATGGCGCTGAGCCAGCGCGGGGCGCCAGGGACGTCGAACCGTCGCGGCTTCGCGCCAATCGTCCCGCGGGGCATCCCGGGGAATCTCCTGGCGATGCCCCCTTCCGACACCGAGGGGGAGACGGTCGCTGTTCTTCCCCCGGGGTCCCCGGGGAATCGAGGCGCGGCGCCCTCTCCGTACCCGCGGCGGGAGGGACCCACGGGGCCCCCGCTGTGCTACATGTGCTGGAACCGGGGGCACCGCATGCCCGACTGCTCCCTCCTGTCGGACAAGCGGAAGGACCTTGTGCGCGCCGCGCGGATCCGCTTCCTTCGTCGGCGTGACCCCCAGGGACAGGCGGCCGCCGTGCAAGAGCGGGTGTCCATCGTGGCGCTATTGTGGGACGACCTGTTGGGGGGCGACGAGGAGCCGGCGGTCAAGGGGCGGCGCGGGGCGGGAAACGCCTAGGGGGGGGGACTCCGTCGCCTTCCGTCCCCGTTCCCGTCCCCGTCCCCATCCCCGTCCGTTCCAAACCCCCCGTCGCTCGCCGCGTGCGATTCGCCTCACCGGAGGTGAGCACCACATGGCAGGTCCCCTGTTACTGCCCCAGTCGCCGCGGTAGTCGAAAACCGCGGTTCAAGGGTACGCTGTTGTTGTTTCGCAAAGAGAACTTCGAGATCGCCGCGTCGTTCCAGCTGGCGCCTTGGCAGGCGCCGACACCGACGCGGGCTGTGATCGACACCGGCGCGGGGCCGAGTGTCGTCCGCGCGGATATGCTGCCGGACGGTTGGCCTGACTACGCCGCGCGGGCCCCGGCTCGCACACAAGTGAGCGACGCCTCGGGGCAGCTCCTCAAGGTGAACGGCGAGGTCACCCTGACGATCTACGTCGGCGGGACGGCGATGGAGTATGACTTCCTCGTGGTCAAGTCGTTGTCGGTGCCGCTGATCCTCGGGTGGGACTTCCAGCAGAACTACGTGGAGGCCATTTCCCCGAAGACGCAGACGATCACGTGGGACAATGGCACGTCGACGGTGGCCCAGAGGCGTTGGGCGGGGGTAACGCGGGCGGCGCCACCCCGGCGGGGGAACAAGCCCAAGGCCCAAATGGGAGCCGTCCGGGTTCGGCGAGGGGTCACGGTCGGCCCCCGCTGTATCCAAGCGGTGGAGGTGTACGGCAACGTCCTCGGGGTGCACCTGGTGCGGGAGCGCCCCGTGTCAAAGCACCGCCGACGGGTGCTGTTGCACAACGCGGTGATGGAGTTGACCCCCGATAAGCCGTGTATGTTGTACCTCACCAACCTCGGGGACAAGCCGGTGCACGTCAACAAGGGGTACGTCGTGGGGGTGGCTACGGCGTACAACGGTCCCCTGCAACCCGTCGTAGATCCCGCAGAGGCGGCGGCGGACGCGGTGCTGACGGTTGGTGGCGAGGCCATGACGCGGGGAAAGCAGGAGGACGCGGGCGCGACGGTGTCGGACGACGCGGGGGCCACCGCGGTGGAGGAGGCTCCCCCGCCTAAGCCACCGGATGCGCCGCAGCCGAAACCCGAGTTCGAATGGGCCAATGTCCCCGGGGAGTTACGTGGAGAGGTGGAGGGCCTCCTCGCGGAGTACGCGGACCTCTGGGGTGGGCAGCTGGGCAAGATCGACGTCACCCCGCACCGGATCGAGGTGGTACCCGGGGCGCGGCCACGCCGGGCCCAGCCGTACCGAACGAGCCTGGCCTCGCGAGGCGTCATCGCCGCCGAGGTCAAGCGACAGCGGGACCTCGGGGTCATCGAGCCCTCGAGCGCGGAATGGGCTTTCCCCGTCGTCCTCTGCCCCAAGCCGGATGGCACAATGCGGTTCTGTGTGGACTACCGACGGCTCAACGAGGTCACGGTGCGCGACGTCTACCCGCTCCCGCGGATGGATGACTGCATCGACTTCCTCGGGGACGCCAAGGTGTTCTCTACCCTTGATTGCAACGCGGGGTATTGGCACATCCCCGTGGCGGAGGAGGATCGAGACAAGACCACCTTCGTGTGCCAGGAGGGGGCCTACCGCTACATCCGCCTCCCCTTCGGCCTCTCCAATGCCCCGGCGACGTTCCAGCGGGCGATCGATATGATCCTCGGGGGGCTCAAGTGGAAGCACTGCCTCGTGTACCTCGATGACATCATCGTCTTCTCGCAGACGCCGGGGGAGCAAGTGGAGCACCTGCGTGAGGTTTTCGCTGCCCTCTCCAAGGCCGGGGTGTCGCCGAAAGCCAAGAAGTGCCACCTGTTCCAAGAGGAGGTGGAATACTTGGGGCACATCGTTGGCCGCGGGGAACGCAAGGTGCAGGACAAGAACATTCGGGGCTTACCGGAGGCGTCGCCCCCGCGCTGCAAGAAGGACCTGCGCAGTTTCCTCGGGATGTGCAACGTCTACCGGAGGTTCATCAAGGCCTACGCCCGCGTGGCGCGGCCGTTATCCGCGATGACAAGCACCAAGGGGCCAGACCGTTGGACCTCCCTGTCGGCCGAGGCTCTCGCGGCCTTCGAGGAGCTCAAGAAGCGGCTGACGGAGGCGCCCATCCTCGCCTGACCGCGGCGGGAGGGCGCGTACACGGTGGACACCGACGCCAGCGCGGGTAAGATCGGCGCTGTCCTCTTACAAGAGCAGCCGGATCGCTCCACGAGGCCGGTCGGGTACTGGAGTCGGTCCCTCAACGCGGCCGAGCGGAACTACAGCACGACGGAGAGGGAGTGCCTCGCGGCGGTTTGGGCATCCCTCCTGTTGCGGCCGTACGTCGAGGGGACGCGCTTCACTGTCCGGACGGACCACGCGGCGCTCAAGTGGATGCTCCACATGGACGGACCCCACGGGCGGCTAGCGCGGTGGCGGTTGCGGCTCTCGGAGTTCAACTACGTCGTCCAAACCCGCCCCGGGGCGTCCCACCACGCGGCGGACATCATGTCCCGCATCTCTACCCCCGCCGAGGACAACGCCCCGGTACCCGACGCTGTGCCGTGCCTGGCGATGCCCCACTCGACGGTGACGTGGCAGATGCCCCGACAAGCTCCAGGTGGTGACTTGTCCCCGCTGACGCTGGAAGAGCTCCTCGAGGGGCAGGCGGAGGACAACCGGTGCCAAGAGGTGCGGGCGGCCATGGATGCCAACGACAAGTCGCGGATCCGCGAGGACGCCAACGGCCTTCTGGTCCGTGTGGCACCCCTCGACGGCTCCCTGCAAGTCTAAGTGCCGACCCACCTACGTTACGCGGTGATGATGCGGGAACATTACCCCCCGCAGGCGGGGCACCCCGGTGGGAACAAGATGTACGCCTCGATGCGGCGGTGGTTTTAGTGGGAGTCGATGGTCGTCGATGTCTACGCCTTCGTAGGCAACTGCGTCGAGTGTGCGCGGAACCGCGTGGGGAAACGTCGGCGGACCAACTACCTCAAGACGTTCCCCCCGACGGAACCCCTGTCGGACTTGTGCATGGATCTCCTCGGGCCGCTCCCCGGCACCGAGGTAGGGAACGAGTACCTGCTGGTAATCGTGGACCGCTTCTCCAAGCTGAAGCGGGCGGTGCCGCTGCTTCGGACGGACGCCGAGACGGTATCCGCGGCGTTCCTCGACTTTTGGGTGGCCGCGTATGGGCCCCCGGACTCTGTCTTGACGGACAACGGGCCACAGTTCCGGGCCACGTTCTTCCAAGGGGTTTGTTCCTTCCTCGGGTTCGCCAACCGATACTCCACGGCGTACCACCCGCAGACGAACGGCCAAGTGGAGCGCTACAACCGCACCATCGTTGAGCAGCTGCGTACCTACGTCGAGGACCACCAAGACCAGTGGGACACGCTGGTGGCGATGCTCACGTTGGCCTACAATAGCCGACCGCAGCAGAGCACCGGGGTCGCCCCGTTGGAGTTCGTGACGCCCGAGCGGGTCAAGAACCTCTCGGTGGAGCGGATGGTGGCTTCCCTTGTGGGGGGACCGGCGACCGACAACCCGCGGGCGGCACGGGAACAAATCTGCGCCCGCCTGCGCAACGTCATCCACAAGGTTCGGCGCTCCCCCGAGGTCGCCCAGCGCCGGTACAAGAAGAGCTACGACGCGAAGGTGCGTCCGGTCAACCAGGATCTCAAGAAGGGCGACTGGGTGTTCCTCGACGGCAACGCCAAACCCAAGCAGAAGCTGAGGACCCGCGCGATGGGGCCGCACAAGGTGCTGGGCCGGCGGGGCGGCACGTTTACGCTGGACGTCGGGAGTTACCCCGAAACGGTCAGTAGCGACCGCGTCACGGCGGCGCCGGATCCCTTCGGGGACATCCAGGAGTTCATCAACAGCCGAGGCCCCCCCCAAGACGTCGTGGTGCCGGAAAGGCATCAAGACTCGGGGGTGGAGTACGTCTGGGAGGCCTTCGTGGGCCACGAGGTGGCGGACGATGGGACGCTGTTACTACGGACGCGGTGGTGGGGCTACGAAGCCGAGGAGGACACCTGGGAGCCCGCCCACCGCTTCGACCGTCGTAAGGTCGACGAGTACCTGCATCGCAAGGGTCTACGCTGGGTGGAGGACGTGGGGGCCGCGGATGCCCTCGCCTAGGCATCCCTGTGGAGTGGGGGCAGTGGGATCGGCGGCATGAAGGGGACGCGGCGGGACCGGCGTCGCGACGTGTCGGTGACGCGACACGTGGGATCCTCCACGTGTCCCCGCGTTTCGATGCCCACGTGTCCCTGTGGCGGCGTCCACGTGGCGGGGCGGGCCACGTGGCCGTGGAGGCGGCCATCATGTTCCCCCGCCCTTACGGCGCGCCCCCAAGGCGGCGCGTCGTTCCCGTGGCGCGGGTCCGCACGCCACCCCCCGATGGACGGCAGGGGGGCTGTCCCTGAGGAGGCGGATCGGACGATTTGACAAGAGAGGCGCTGTGGGGGCAAGACGTAGCGGATGTACAAGCAACGACTCCCGGCGGGGTTTTTATTGGCTACGGCGGGGGGGGGAGGGGACCCCCCCGCCCAGTCACACCCCCTACAACGGCCGGTACCGGCCGACTACGACCACAACTACGTCTCCCCGCGCGGGCTACCCCCCCCCGCCATCGACAACGTCAGTAACCCCCGGAGGCAGAGCCGCGGTGCCCCGCAGGCGCCCCACGATGGCGCTGCGCGGGCGGCGTGTCGGCGTGGTTCCCCCCGCGGCTATGACGATGCTGGTGGCGGCGCTCCGCACCGTTGTACGCCATCCCAACCTCCCGCAGCAAGACGTCGCGGAGGTTACGACGGCCGACGAGGTGGAGCAGATGCTCGACTTGTTCCGGGCGGACCCCGGTGGACGGGTCGCGGGCCCACTGGGCAACGCCCTCCCCGACGGAGACCAACGTGTGGCAAAGCGCGCCGACGAGGACTCCCATGGTGTAGCCGCTCAGGTCCTCGGGGTCGCAGGCGACGATGCGCGCGAGCGCCCGGGGGATGCGCTCCACGGGCGTCGCGTCGAGGATGTCCAAGGCAGTGTCGGGGACGTCTCAGTGGTCCACGGGGTCAAAGGCGACGATGCGGTTCATGTCCCCCGGCGGCGGGTGCGTCCCCGCGGGGGTCGGAGGCGGACCGACGGGCGCGGCGGCAGCGGCCGCAACGGGCGCAGAGGCAGCGGCAGCAACGGGTGCAACCACGGGGGCAGCGGCGGCAGCCGGCGGCGGGACGGAGCCGCCCCCGGGGTAACGAGGGGCGCGCGACGCAGCCACGGCACCCGCCCAACCCCCGGGGGTACCCCCGAAGGTGCTCGCCGTCAAGACGTGGGTCGAGTACGGCATGTCGAACGGCGACAAGTCCTCGGCGACCTTCGCCTGCTTTACCCCGTCGGTCACCTCGATCTCAACGGCGACCCATCCGTCGCGGTCGCGACGGTCGACGGCACGCTCGTGTAGACGCTTGGTGAAAGCCGCCCCCGAAGGGAGTTGATCCCCGAGGATGAGCAACGCCTCGAGGGTCCGCGCGGCCTCCTCGTTGTGGCCGTCGACAACCTTGCACACCTCGTCGGGCCCCAAGGCGCGGATCCAGTCGAGGAGTCGCGGGGGGTAACGCCACATCACCCTACGGTCGCGGAAGGTCTCGTAAAGTTGAGTCGCCGCATGGAGCGCCCACTCAGTGCGGAAGATGGCCCACGTGGAGGAGCGGCCCTCGCGGAGGTCATCAAGGGCGTACGTGTGTACCCACGGGAGTTCCGCCATACAGCCGTGTGGCACCTCGACGCTCGGCCACCGCAACGGGGTCGGTTGGTAGTACCGCGCCCGGATCGCCGCGGGGCAGCTCGAGTACGCGCCCTGGTGCCACGCCACGAGGTGGCCGTACGTGCCGAGGCGGGCGGCGCGCGCCGTCGCTAGCTGGGTCGTCGTCGGCTCCTCCCCGTCGGTCGCCGCAAGGAACGGGGGCGACACGATGAGCAAGTCTGGCGAGGGGCGCCCCGGGATCGACGTGGGTTCCGCCGTCATGAAGTCGTCGTAGGCGCGGCGGTACATCATCTCTCGGGCGCGCCGCACCACGGTGATCGAGCGGTTCTGGTCGTCCAGGGGCGGGATGCGCGCGTACGGCATGGCTTGGATCTGCTTGGCGAACGGGTTGGCCGGGTTCTGCGGGTCGATGCCCCGGAAGACCTCATGGGCCGCGCAGCCCGCGATGCCGGGGCGGCTCTCCTACCGCGCCCACGCGGAGGCCCACGTCGACGGGTCGGACACGAGGGGCAGCGGCCCCACGGCGTGGACGTAGCGCTCGCCGTCGACGGGGTCCATCGCGGCGGCGGGGCGTCGAGACGGGGATGGGGGCGGACGTACTCGCGGGGGGTGACTCCTCCAAGGGGATGGGGGCGGTCGTACTCGCGGGGGGTGACTCCTCCAAGGTGGTGGTCGGGGAAACCCGACGGAAAAAGAAGCGACGGGCACCACGCGGGGGGGGGAAGTGGTTGGCACGTCGTGAGGTGGGTGGAGGAACTAGGCGGCGGACACCGCGGGTGGGGGGCGCGGCGGGTACGTCGTGGGGGGGGGAACGATGGTGTGCTGGTTCTTGTGGGGGCGGTGGCGTGGGTCGGACGCGTGGGAGTGCCGTCCCCGCGCCTCACGCGGGGGGGGGTGTGTTGGACGGGCCGCGGGGGTCGGGTGCGGCCCGCAGGGTGCTGGTCCGCGGGGTCACCTGCGCGGTGGCGTGTCTCGCGGGGGGGGGAGGGCCCGAGAGTGGGCGCCCGGCGTGCGTTGCGCGGTGTCGCGCGGGCCGAACCGGACAACCCCTCTGGGGCCGGGATCGGGGGGGATCAGGGAACCGAGGCCGGGGGGCCGGCTCGGAACCGCCTCCTGACAATCGTCGCGAGACGGGCGGGGACGCCACGTCGCGCGACGAGGGGGCTGTGTGGCGGTTGGCAGGTCAGCCGTCACGACCCGGGAAATCTCCACGGAGATCGGGTGGGTCCACAGTAGACCCCGGCAGAACAGGTCCGATGGGGGATTGGGCTTTTCCCAAGTGGCTTTCCTAGCCCCCCTGAATTGTTTGTGAATTGTCGTCTTGGAGGGATTGTTCGCTTTGGTGCTTTTGGGCGGCTACTTTGGCCGATGTTGGCGGGATTTTCGGAGAGTTCTTGAGGGGTGGACGGGCCCTCCGTCGTCGTCGTTCGATAAAATCAACTGTGCCTTGGCCGCCAACTTCCCCCTGGGCTTTGCCGTAGAACCTGACCCCACGCTGGGGCGGGCAGGGTTGTTGTAGTACCACAATCTAGGGGGTTACCTCAGAAGGAGGGAAGTAACGGCCGTCTCAGCCGCTCGCGCGACACCCGCTATGGGACTCGAGGTCCGGGAAGTCGGGCCGATCGAAACGCCAAGACATCG
>Ga0209093_1000176_pt1 | contig 32432 bp, 35 predicted proteins | sample SidtaG_4_FD_187450 | JGI IMG/M metagenome (GOLD analysis project Ga0209093, IMG submission 187450) | Marine algal microbial communities from Sidmouth, United Kingdom - Sidmouth_Male1 metaG (SPAdes) (version 2) | ecosystem: Host-associated > Algae > Red algae > Unclassified | place: Sidmouth...
CCGGCCGCCGTCGGGCGACGGCGGGGCGACGGTGGCCGTGGCCGGCGGCAAGGTGGCGGGCTGCACCGGCGGCGCGGCGGCGGCGGGGGGCGCCGCCCCAGCACGTCCCCCTGGTATGGTTGGTCGCTTGTCAGTCATTGATTGGGACTAAATTGGATCAACAAATCTGCATCCGCCAAGTAGTACTGAAACATATACCCAAAATCAGTGGTAAATGTGTTTCGCAGATTATGCCTGAAACCGGACGAACCGGTTAGCTATCCGTTTGCTTGGGTGTCCCCTTGGATCCACCGTATGACTTTCTTTGTAGCCCCCGTTGGCGACTTCTTGGCGACACAGCTCGCGCCTGTGTCGCCTCGAAGTTACCAAGAAGTAACCCGAAAAAGCGAGTGTGAAGAACCGCCGACGATGAGGTTGCGCACACCCTGGAAGAGCAGGGAGGCGAACTGGGGTCCGTTGTCCGTCCGGACTGTGTCCGGGGGCCCGTACACGGAGATCCAATCCCGGAAGAACGCCGACGAGACGTCCGTCGCGATGATGCCAGCCAGGGGGACGGCTCGTAACAGTTTCGAGAACCGGTCGACGACGATCAGGAGGAAGACGTTCCCGGTCTTGGTCTCTGGCAGTGGTCCGAGGGGGTCCATAGACAGGCTCGCGAGGGGATCCGTCGCCGAGAACAGCTTGAGCATCGCCGTGCGTCGCCTTGGTGCAATCCTGTTCCGGGCACAAGACGTACAGCTGGCCACCCAGTCGTACACGTCCGCGGCCACGGACTCCCAGTTGTAGTGGCGCCTGATGGAGGCGTACATCCGGTTGACCCCAGGATGACCGGCGCGCACCACGTTATGCTTCAACCAGAGGAGGTCCTAGCGCAGAATGAACGGGACGTACACTTGGACATCCCCGTCCAGGGGGGCAATACGCACGAGGAGCCCCTCGTTCGTCTCTGAAAAGCGCGAGTGCTCGTTCTGGTCCATCTTATCTCGTAGATCCTTGCACCTCTGTTCCTCCTTCTGAGTGGCCAACATGCGCGCAAGCGTGACCGGTTGTTCCCTGTCCGGCTCCTCGTAGTTCGGCGCCACCCAGCCACGGGAAGAGTCAGCCAGAGAAAGGCAGGGAATTTTTTCCGGGATGACGGACAGATCCTGTGCCAGCGTCGGGAGCCGCGACATGGCGTCGGCACAGTGGTGCTCCCTTCCCGGTCTGGTGCCCACCCTGTACCGGAACTCCGACAACCGGAGGTGCCAGCAAAAGACCCGTCCTTGCGCTTTGTCCATGTTCAGCAGCCAGCCAACACTGGAATGGTGCGTCCGGACCCAGAACTCTTGTTTCTCGATGTAGGGGCGGAGACAAAAACAGGCACAGACCACGGCCAGGAATTCTCGGTCGGTCGTCGACTGGTTTTGGTCTGCTAGGATGAGGCCCCGGCCGTAGTAGCCGACCGGGAGAATGCTCTTGTCCGGTTTTTGTTGCAGGAGTGTACAGCCGACTTGGACGGCGCAGGCGTCGGTATCCAGGGTGAAGAGACCCTCACGTCGGGGGAGCGCCATGATTGGGGTCGACGTCAAGCGCTCCCTGAGGTACTCGAACGCCGCCAACTGGGCGGCATCTGGTGGAGGGAGCCCGTGCGGGAGCGTCTTGCTGATGAGCTTCGTCAGGGACCTGGAAATGTGCGCATAATCCTTGATGAAACGCCAGTACACGTTACACATGCCCAGAAAGCTCTTGACTTCCGTTTGGTTGCGACGATGAAGCGCTTGCGCCAGGCTCTTGATGTTCTTCTGGGTCACTAGCAGCTGACCTGGACGGACGACATGTCCCAGGTACTCAACTTCTTGCTGAAACATGTGGCACTTTGAGGGCCTGAGCGAGACACCGGCATTTTCCTGAAGGAGGAAGACTGCACAGAGGTTCCGGATGTTCTCGTCCACGGTCCGGGAGAAGGCAGGCACGTCGTTCAGGTACACCAGGCACGTTTGCCACCGCAAACCGGACAAGATGATGTCAAGCGCCCGCTGGAAGGAGGCCGGCGCGTTCACCAGACCAAACGGGAGCCGGAGAAAGCAGAACAAGCCCTTGTAAGACGTGAACGTCGTCTTGGATCTGTCATCTGCGGCCACAGGTATCTGCCAGTACCCGGCGTTACAGTCCAGGGTAGAGAACACGGTGGCGTTTCCGAGGGAGTCCATACAGTCGTCCATTCTCGGGATCGGGAAGACATCCTTGACCGTGCGCTCATTCAGCCGGCGGTAGGCTGCGCAGAACCGGAAGTAGCCACCTGGCTTGGGCACGACGACCACCGGGAAGGACCACTCGGAGTCCGAGGGCTCTATGACACCCAGGTCGAGCACTTTATTGACCTGCTTCTAGATCTCCAAGCGACGGTGCGGACCAGCCCGGTACGGAGCCAAGTACACGGGCTTGGCATCTGGCTTGAGCTGGATATGGTGGGTGGTGGCCTTGAGCTCACCCAGCTTCCCCGACCACATACCCTTGAACTGATCCAGAAGACCGTGCACCTTGCCATGTAGCTCCGTGGGCACGCCCGCCCAGTTCACCTCTGGCGTCTCCGGCTCCTTGGGGGGCGGCACAACCGGGGGCTGCGGCTGTCCTTCCGCCGTGGCCATGGCCGCCTACGTGTCCAGCTCCTGTCGCGCCGCCAGCTCCTGTTGGACGGCCAGATGGGCCCCTTGGGAGAGGGGTCGCGCCTCGCCCGTATACGGCTCGGCGACCCCCACTCGGGTGCCCTTGGCAAATTTCTTGGTCTTTCGACCCAGGTTGACCAGGAGTACAGAGAGGGGCTCGTGCCTGCGCACCTTCTTGTGGTGCCCGTGGGCCAAGTGCGGCCCATGCTTGGCCAGGAACTCCGCCCGGCCCTTGATGAGGCAACTTCCCGTCGACCGGGTCACCACTTGGATCTCGGTCTGGGCACCAGGGGGAAGGACCGTTGCGCCCGCCAGCGTCAGATCGTTCGGGCGGACCCTGGGCTTGGCTGGTGCCGTGTACTGTCGCCCCCTGGCGCCTAGATGGTAGCCCAGGATGTCCGAGACAGCGCCCGTCGACCATTCGATCTCGCCGTCCTGGGGCAGGATGGACTTGGTGTACTGGCGCTGGAAGTCGAACTCGATAATGAGCGGGACCGAGAGGCGTTTCACAGCAATAAATGGAAAATGTAAAGGTTTGTCATGTACATGCAGGGTGAGGAGGAGTCGAGCGAGAGCCTTGAGAGCCTGCCCCGAGGCGTCCACGATCCGGGTGCGGGTAGGCGCCCGCCAGGCATGGGAGCGCCAGTCCGGAGGGAGCAGGTCCTCGCTGACGACACTTGGTCCGGCCCCTGCGTCCACCACCGCGGCCACCGAAACCGGGTCCTCACCCCCAAAACTCAAGGTGGTCTTGACCTTAAAATTGTCTTTACGCATGACGAGCAGGGTACCCCGACCGGCACACGGTGTCCATGCGGCTACCTTGGCTCGTAGCCGACGACCTCACCGGCACAGGAATGCAACTGAGGCCGACACAGGATCACCGGGGCCTGTAACAGACGGGAGGGCGCTTACGAGCGCACCTTCCCCACCTCGTTTCCCGATCCCGAGGTACCTGTGGTCGTGGTCTCCTCCTCGGGATTGGAGTCGCAGCCCTCAGGACTCTCCTTGTACAGGTTCTCCTTGATGCTCTGCAGGATCGCAACCCGGAGGTTGTGCACCGTCTTCGGGTCCCGCTGTCCAGGGGAGGCGCCCTTGGCCTGCCGGTCAGCCCAGCGGACGGCCTTGGCGAACTGGATCCCCTGGCGGGCTAGCTTGTCCTGGAGCTCCTTGGGCACCTCCGGGCAGGCTGCCGCGATGTGGTCCTCCTTTTTACACAGCCAGCACGCCCGTACCCGGTTCGGGCGGTCCCCCCCCCGAGTGGCACGGGGCGTAGCGGGCGTGACAAACCCGCGCCAACCCTCCAGGCGACCACCGGCCTGGGACGAGGACTCGCCCACGGCCAGAACCGGCGTTTTGGGTCCTGCCCGACTGGACGGCCGTGCCAGGTACATCTTGGGGGGGGTCGGCTGGAGTCGCTGGAGCGCCTTGACCTGTTCATGCTTGCCCTGGGTGAACGACACGAGCAGCTGCACGGTGTGCCACGTGAACTGGAGGTTGTATCGCTGGGCGTCCACCCGCAGGTTCTTGGGTAGCCCCTGGATGAACGCCATCTTGAGCCGGTCCTCGCCGTACACGTTCCCGCAGGCCTCTTCCAGGTCCCACAAACGGGCCGCGAAGGCATCGGGTACTTCATGGGCGCCCAGAGAGGTGCTGTTCACGTCCGACACGGCCTGGTTCAGGGTGATGGCGTCCGCTTAATTGACCAGGAGCCAGTGCACCGCCTCTGGGAAGGATGCAACAGTCCAGCCCGGGATGTGCCCGGCCGTGTCAGGGAGGATCTTGTTGAACCGAGTGGCGGCTGCCCCGGTCAGGAAAGAGCCGACCAGGTACAGCGCCTTGCCCTCCCAGACGTTGCTGTCGTTGCAGGCCCGGACAAACCGGCGCAAGAAGGAGAAGAGCTAGGCCGGCTTGGTCCCGTCAAAGCGAACCCGGTCCATGGAAACCCGTAGTTTCTTCCGGTCTTGTATAATCCGTAGACGCATCCGGCTAGTGAAGGCCTGGTTCTTGTTGTCCAGGCGATAGGAGTGCCAGTCCGTCACCGTGTTGAGCAAGTTGTCCCCGGCCTTGTGGACAGGAATCTGGAAATCCACCAGCGTCCGCCGGACTGTCTCCCCGTCACTCCGGGAGGATGAGTCACTTAAATAAGACCGGGGGCGACGAAGCCGATGGCTGCGCCGGCTCCGGCGCGACCGACGGTCCCGGCGAGAGTCCCCACTGGTACTCCCGTCCGGTCCCCCGTCGTCACCTCTGCCTCCACCCTTCACCACCCGATTCCCTGACCGCCCCATACCAGCGCTTGGGGATGCCAGCCTGCCGGGTGTTCGCCCCGCGGTCAGCTTCTCGACCGCCCCAGCAATGTCCGCCCGGAGCTGCTCGCGTAGGGATTCCAGGAAGGACATCACGGCTGGAGAGGAAGCGACGTCCGGGGGGACACCGCTCGCATCAAGTCGACCGGGGATAGCTGGCGTCGGGGTCCACTCCTGCTTTCCCTTGGACGTGCAGGTGCCCGCCACCGCGGGTCTCGGCATCTCGGTCTTGACGGTCCTTGTCATCCGGGAGGAACCACCAGGCCCCGCCACGTCAGCCGGCGTCGGCGGGGGCGGAACCAAACCCGAAGAAACAGGTATCCCAGCCCCAGCCGGATCCGGGGGCGCGTCTTTCGACGTACGCCGGGGCAAAGGCTCCCCCGGAGAGGACGTCGGGGTCGGCATAGTGGTCTCTGGCGCTCAACAATCAGGCGAACCGGGAGACACGTACGACCAAGATAGAAGGGGTGGCAAGGAGGTACAAGGTGGGAATCCCGAAACGAGTCGGGAGATTGTAATAACTTCCGGGCAATGCCACGCACACGAGAGCTCACCCGTTACACGGGAGAGATCGCCAGTTACACGCGTACCGGCACTGGATGTCAGCCAGAAAATCCCCTGCTGCTCCACCAATTTGTCGCATAAAACGCCGTGTCACCCCAGCCCACAGACACAGATTGGGACACCTGCCCAGCTGAGGAAACCCACCCGCACACCCTTGCTCTACTCTCTCCCGGTGACACGGTGACCTAGGAAAACACCAGAAGGCGCGACGAGGGAGGAAGGAGGTGAGAACGCAGTTATTTTTTCGTGGGGAAGCCGGGCCACGGGCGCCCCGCTGTCCCCTTAAGCTAACCGAGCCAGCGGACCCAAATGGCCCCGAATACCACGCAATAGCCTCCCCGTGGGGAGATCTGGGGATCCCTCACAGTGGACCCCCCTACTGTAAAGCCGATAATTCAAACAATTGACATACAAATGCAAACGACCCACAATCAATCAAGATCCCAACCAGCACCGACAGCGCCACCTGTCCGAACCGGGGCGTGACACGTCATCCACGTCGCCCGGTGCGCCATCGACCTCCTGGCCAGCCAAGGAGCGTGCGCCGGGACGCGTAATGCGACACGCATGTCCAGTCCAGAACGCGTGAGCATCGTTGCGCTCGCGGACGAAGGCAGCGACGCGGCAAGACATGGAAAAACCACTTTTCTCTCAGCGAAGGAGGAGTTGGTAACATCCCTGAATGATGCATCAGTCCACCAATCGCTGGATGCTATGGCAGTGAGGGGCACACGGCATAACTGACTGCTGCAAATTTAATGATGTTGAGGAAGACAGAGCAGCGATTACTGTGTGTGTAGATGCGCATTGGTGACTGGAGACTTCTTCTATATTTGTGTGTCTCTGTTCTCATAAAAATGGGATGCTTCGCTACCAGGTCTCTGCCTTTGGAAACAACTTGTATGAGCCCTGGGGAGCTCATAAGGGGCGCGAATAGCTCGTTAATAGGCCGCGACTTGGGCGCTTTCACTTCCAGCGCCCCCAAGCAGCTGGGCGTCACTCAGGCGCTGGTAAACAGTGTTAGGAATGACCAATAGCTTGCCTCGATCCGGAATGCTACCTTCTCAGAGCTCCTCAGAATCGAGCGTTGCCAGACAGGTCATTCACATGTCTTTGCCGCTCCGAGAGCGGGACAGAAGCACGAAGACAAATGTTCGGCTGTCCGCACAGGCACGGGTGGGCCATAGCAGGCACGGCCTTGGCTGGCGTATGCCCGCCGATAGCCATCGCCACCGCAGATACGCCCCCCTCGACACTCGCTTTGTCTGTTGCTTCGGAAAGACCAGCTGAACAAATCTCATTGAAACTGGTTATTGACAGAGAGGCGAGTCCTCGATATGAAAAAACAAGGTGGGCTACAGCTGTATTTCCGGTTTGGTAGGGGGCTAATGAGGGCGCTTAGGGTGCTGGGGGCGCTGGTAGGCGCCATTCAGGCGCTCATAGAGCGCTCACACGCCCAGCGCTCGCAAAAAAGGGCTTACATACCAACCCTAGTCGCATTCAAGCAATCACAGGGGCCAAGGGTCCTTTCAATAACTGTCGAAAAGCTATGTTATCATTGGAAAAAGATTCTTCATACACTCTAATTCACACTCCTTGACTACTCCTCCGACAGGCCAATTTTGAGAGATTATCGCACCGTACTCTCCCCGCTTGACCCCAGCCCGACCCACCTAAATATCCCAGCGCATCTCACCCCACTATAACCACGGCGCCGTCACCACCTCACAAACCTCAGCCACCCCACCCTAGCCACACACTCCGCACCCCAACCCATACCAACACACACCCCACCCCACCCCACTCAGCCCCGACCACGGCACCCACCCACCCGCGACTACCCCACTGGAAGCACTTTAGGACGAACGTCCTTACTGGGGACGCATTTCTCAACCTATTTCCCAGGTTGCAACATGGAAGGATCTTACGGGGAGTCGTTCGCGAGGTGGGCCAACCAGCGGGCGTTGGGCGAGCTTGTTGACCTTCATGTGAAACCCCTGAGTAGTAGAAGCGGTCATGGCTTAGGACGCGCACCACCCCGGCCGTACGGGCGGTTAGTGAGTAGCTTTTCGTAGGTTTTTTTGTTGTCATTCATCTGAAAAAGCGACAGATGTTGTGTACATAATTGCGTCATCGGGGCTGGAACGCTGACCGACCGGCACTTCATGTGCGTGCCGTGTCATCAAATCCGCAAGTACATGTGAGCTCCGGACCGCTGGCCGGCATCGGGGAAGAACACTGACACGTTTAAATGATCAGCAACCCAGGGTGGTAGAGGAAAGAAAGTAGCCTGCCACCGTCTATAAAAGTGGAGCAAACTCCTCTTATAAAGACGGTTGTAGGTTAAATTAGTCCGTCTGTCCGCGACCACCCCGAATTGCTGATAGTTTATCAGTGGCAGTGTTGATCCCCGGTTCCAGCCAATGGGCCAGTGTTCACATGTATTTGTGGATTTGATGACACGCCATGCACATGAAGGGAGGGTCGGTCGGCATTCCGGCCCCCATGACGAAATCATACACCCAACAGGGAACGCTTTATCAGACGAGCGAAAACCGAGAACAGACTATGACAAGCTACTCACTGCGGTGCGTCGGGTGCATGAGGGGCGGGGCGCGGTGGGTTGGGGTGGGGTGGGTGTGGGTACGGTGGGGTGCGTGGTGTGCGTGAGGGGCGGGGAGCGGTAGGTTGGGGTGGGGTGGTTGTGGGTAGGTTGGGGTGGGCGGGGTGTGCGGGGTGGTGCAGGCGCCGCAGTTGTGGTGGGGTGCGATGCGCTGGGACCAATAGGTGGTCTGGGCCGGCGTGAATCAGGGAGAGTCCAAGGTGGGCGGGTTGGGGTGGCGAGAGTGTGGGCAGGGTGGCGTGGGTGCGGTGTGCGGGTGGTGCAGTCGCCGTTGTTATGGTAGGGGGAGCTGCGCTGGGATAGTTATGTGGGCTGGGTTGGGGTGAAGCGGGGAGAGTACGGTACGATACTCTCTCGGAATTGGCACGTCGGAGGAGCAATCAGGGAGTGTGAATTAGAGCATATGAACAATCGTTTTCCATCAATAACATAGCTTGTTGACTGTTATTGGGAGGAACCTGGCCCACTGAAGTTGATTGGCTGCGACCAGACGTCACAGACACAAGCTGCGCTAGCGAGCCCTCGGGCCTCTAGTCTGTATATAGTTTGATGGTCTGGCTCGTCGCCAAAATAATGATCGGATCCACGCTCACAGCAACTCACTGGAGTTCACAGCAGCTGACAGCAAAGAGTGCGAATCTTTCGTGAACGCCGTTCCCGCCCACAAAGCCGCTCAGCAGCCCCCGAGGCATCAATACAATTTCGCAGCAGTGTCACAGAATGCTTTGACTTTCTGTGAATTACAGGCTCGTGCGTGCAGTATCCTATCCCTAAGGCACATCTATAGGATGGGTACAACCGCAATCGAGACTTTACCAGGCGACGTGCACGTCACGCGCGTCAAGCATCTCAGGTATACGAAGGTTAGAGACGCGTGTTGGCCACCTCCCGGTCTGAGGTTGTCATGCGCACCCAACTCGAAGGACAAGACGTACCACAACAGCATAATGAACCGATATTGCTAACCTCCAAGAAATGTCGGTTGCAGAGAGAAGGGAGGCAGAGCCGACAACAGGGTGTACAAAAGAATTCGGATTGGCTCTTCGACAAGCCACGATCCAACTATTGGCTGAGAGGTGCCGCCAGTAATCCTGCAAGCCAATTACCGCGTCTTCCAGGAGTCACACAGAGCCATTGCAACCCACAATGAGATTTCCTGAGATTTTTGGGCCGCTTGCTTGGGCCTGAAGAAGGCATGGAGAGGGTTTTGGGCCAGACCTGTGATTTCTGATGAAATCAGCAAACTTCTACAGATTTCTTGAGATCCTGATGTGCGTTTCCAGTGCGCAGAGCTGAATGGGGAAACTGTGTAAAGAACTGAGATGATTCCTATCTTTCCCATTGGTCCACGTACGCTGTTGACTGATTGCAACCACACTGCAACCGCCATTTGGTCAGCAATATGTGGTACGAGCCGCTGGACCGAGAGTCAATGCACCTCCGCGTCTACGCCGATGCTTCGTTCCACTCCAAAGATGAGGTATCATCTCAGCAGGGAGAAGCGGCGGACCAGTGCCACGTGCTAACGTAGTACAGCACGAAGGCGCCACGGATCTTGCGTAGATACTTAGCGGGGGCGTTGCACAAGTTTTCTGCAACCGACGACGCCGCAAACTGCTGGAAGGTCACGCTCGTCGCCTATGAAGCCGTGGCGCTTCTGCTGCAAACGAGGAATCAAGAAACCAGGTGTTTGCTGGGGTTCGAGCCTCCGACTCCCTCACGCGACCCGAACGTCACGCCTATTGAGCGTGGCGGCCATACTAACCCGTTGGCCACCCATGCGACTTCCTAGGGGTTTCATAACCGCTGGTTTGTTTGACATATGTACTCGTCCGATTTTGAGTCACTTTTTTGCGATTTCACATTTTCTTTTCTTGCGCTTCTCATGCTTCATTTTCCGTGCGCTTTGCCACGCTGCTTAATGCTTTGATTCGGTGATATTTTTAATTGTGAGTGTGGGCGGGCGTGTGCGCGTGGCGGGCTTGATTGCTCCGACTTGGAGTACTTGAGGAGTGAGTGCCCATGATGTGGAGAGGGGCGCTTGAGAAAGACAACCAACAAAGCACCTTCGCACACACGCACCAGCCCAAGCCACTCAACCACTTCACCGTGGTCCCTCATCCCCTATCCCCTCTTCTTAACAGCACGTACATCTTCAAGCACGACCTGGAACGCTTCTACAACAAACCCGTGCCTCTCGTGAGGCTGACGGACTCAAATCAAGAGTTTGACGTCATCAATCAGGAGACGCACTCTTCCAGGAAGCGAGAAATTATTGACGTTGAAGCGACACGCGAGGCATAAAACAGACACGATTCATCCAACATCGGCCTGTTCAAGTCATAGCACGACTTTTCAGTCTGGTTCACGAATCCGACTCTGTGCCTGGCACTTGACGCGGCGATGAAATCGTGGATCTACGGAAGTCCCGTGCAGCAGCGGATCATCCGCTCCAACCCCGCTTCGTCTGCGTCATTGGATGGGGCGTCGCTCGCCGGGGTGACGTCAAAGACAGTGACGCCGCTTGCGTCGTTTACTGGAAGGACGGAGCCGACGCGCTAGAATTGCGGAAAGCAGGGAATATGATTCTTCGGCTTGCGAGCTGCGGCGCCATGTGGCTGTGGAGACTGCGATTGACACATCCCAGAGCGCCAACGCCCATTCCGTGACCGGTGAACCAATCATTGGCCAGAACCCGGTTGCACGCGCCGCGATTCGGCCGGCGGATGTGCGTGTTATGTCGGGCCCCGGGCCGACCCAGTGTGTGGCTGCGATTGGTTGTCGTTTCATGGCAACTGGCGAGCCGATTCTGGCCGGAGATTGTGTGCGGTGCCGGGCTTTTTCCAGGGGGTGCGGCCCCGCGGCGAAGCTTCCCTGAGGGCCGCTTCTGTAGTGGTGACTGCCCTCACAGTCGACGGAGTATAGCTCAGTCGGAAATTTCCTGTTCAGGATACGCAATAGAGCAAAAGAGAAACTACACAAACTTCTGGATCACAGGGCGCGGAGAGCTCCAGAATGCCGAAAGTAACGCAAAGACAACGCTCGTGTATTCGAATACGCAGGATGACCCCGAAATATACGCTCTTATACCCTCAGAAGCAAGAAGCAAGACGTGCGCAATCCCGACCCCCGGGCGCTACCATGGGTGGACCGGTGCCCAACGGGCCACGGTCTCAGGCCCGGGCCTCTAGTGGCCCCTGCCCAGCATCCACGACTACCCTTCCGCTGGAAGAGGACCCCCGCCCGTCATGGGCGGAAGCAGGAAAGTCACCAAGACTTCCTAGATCTCAGGATTTACCCAAAATCAGTACCTCGGGACTTCTCGCAAAACTTTTCAATTTTCCTGGAAAGACTTCCGGTGGGATTTTATCCCTGGTCGAGATCAGATCTCTGTCCGGATTACGCTCAGATTGTGGAAGCTTTCACGATCTTCCAGGTCCCTCCAAGGGTCCCGGATTCTAGGAGATGCGTGTATCTATCGGCTGTGATAGGCCCCTCGAAGAGGTCTGATGAGGTGCCTATCTCCCCGCACCCCGGTGTAGGGGTCGCTTCGCGAGTGGCCCTCGGGCTCCCTGGACGCCCACCCAAAATGGGCGTCACACGCTACCCCTCTAGGGGGAGTTACTTGGTTTTTCGCGACCCGTCCCCGGTTCATACCGGGGCCCGTCTCACCCACTGACGGGGGTTCTTACCACAGGTTTCGGTCGGCGAATGTGTGGGCGTACTGTGCGTTTAATGGGATGGGGGGCAGGAGCACATAGAGCGTGCACGCATATGAGGCCGACCCTCAGAGACTAGCTGGGGATTCGGTCGCCCGGTAGCCTTGTAACACCTGCTGCCGTCCTCCCTCAGGACTTGTCCACACGGCCGGCCTTCGCTCAAGTGATTGAGCGTGAATCCCAACGCGATTTCGTGGAACGGGAGTGAGAGGAGCACTGCTGTCTTCACGGCAGCACGAAATTTGCGAGCTCTACGAGCCCATTTAATGGCCACCCAAAAGAGCAGATCAGATCACACGCGCATCAGCAGAAGTCCACCAGGCACTTCGACCAATCAGAAGTGCGAAAACAGTCGTAAATTGAGGCTCAAGTTAACCTCCGAAATTGTTCACATGCGGGAGACAGAACAGAAAACTTTGCACATGCGAACGTGGTCGTCTCCAACGCGACGAAATGGCACGCTCGCTCTTGTATCTCCCTCATGTGCTCTTGCATCCGATAGGGCCCAGAAAAACTAATATGGCCAGTGTGATTTGCGTGAGATTGAGATACTGCGCTCTGATTGGGTGGCACTCGCCTATGCACGTCGTGCACGCGCCGTCCAGAGTAGGCCTGAGAGCGTCTCCACCAATGGAGCCAATTCTCGCACCCAACGGCCACGTGTGCGCAACGTGTATCACTTTCAGTGGCTCTCCAAACGTCAAGCCAAAACTACGAGGGTCATGTCTCAATATTTGGCTCGCTTGGGCGCTCCCAGCGGGTGGGCCTCTTTCGTGCCTGGCCAACCATCCAAAAGTACAAGAAAGAGAATCTTCCTTGTTTGAAGATCGTCACAGGACTGTCTGCTCTGCACAGGGCCGTCACTCCACTGGAAATTGATGTCCGAACAGGAAACCAAGGGTTGGCCGACCGCCTCGGGCTGTCTCCAAACTGGCCTGTTTTGAGTCACGCTTCCGACCAATTTCAAAAAGAGGACCGATCATGTGAGGCTCCCACGAGATGCACTCAGTGAAAAACAAATGTGAGCAGGTCTACTTATGGGTCGTTACACCTCCGTCACACAATAGATTAGGAACAAATCGAAACCACCAATGCTTCAGCCATCTAAATGGCCAAATCAAGCCACATTTGGCTTTTTTAACGGTTGGAGCCGTTGGTAGAGATGCTTTGAGAGGGAAACGTCGGTTGCCGGTAGCGGGGGCCCACGCGGTTACCCTGATATTTCTCTCATTCACGCTGTTTCTCCAAAAGTAGCCTCATTCGTGAATACGTTCGGGCAAATGGTGGTGCAGAGTATCCGGAACTGTGCGCTTGTCCGTTTCCTTTTAAAATAGACGCCAAAACCTGGCCTTCCTTGCTAAGGATGCGGTCTTTCTCTAGGGCTGTCCACCGGGCTTGTTGCCTGACAGACTCCCATGGAGCCCGCATTTTTCGTGCAGAAGACGGAAGATTTGCCTTTCCTGGCATTGCAGAGCTGTCTCATTCTTCTACAGGGGGGGATAGCAGAGGAATGTACAGGAATGGAGAAAGACTGTACGTGGATGCTTGACCTGCTTCATACAAAGTATGCGGACGCCATTTTGAGATTTGTACGCTTGAAAACGCTTAGTCTTGATGAAGCAGCTGGACATGGAGAGATGTCGAAGAATGATTGGGTCCGAGCAAAGTTCCATGTCCATCGGGACAGGGTGCTCTCAAGGTGTAGTGGTGCACACTGATGTTACAGACAGCCGACTTTTGGATGCTCCGAACACGAACTCAAGCACTCATGTGTTTTCAAACTTTCGTGATAACTCCGCACGTATCCCACACATAACGAGGCATGTTTCACCGCAGGTCGGTGTGAAGCGGGAGGAAAGTGGGTGGATGCGTTGCATTACTCGAGACCGGACTGAGGCGCGAGGCCAGCGGCCCCTTACCCCCCTCGTGTGCCCCTCTTTCAATGTCCTTCAGGCACACCCCCGCCAACGCAGTGACAGGGCCCACAAATCGCGACGCCCCTCAGAGAGCTCACGACAATCTCCCCGAGCTCAGCTCCAAAATGAGCTCCCCTCGAGATACAAGTACGTTTAATTTCATCACCATCATACAGCAATGCATGTCAAAGGCACAGACAAACAAGCTGATCACCGCATAAGTACTCCTGGAACTATGCAGGCAGTCCGCGGCAACTCCGACTTACCAGTGCGGGCTTGGGGGGCTGCATCAAGAGTCGGAAAAAAAACTCAATTAGAACTGGAGGTGGCACAAGACCCGGCGGTTGGCGACCGGGCCGCTGTCGTGCCGACCACTGCGCCGCACACCGCCCCCCCACCCCCCCCCCAACGCACTCATTCCCGCTCCCGTCACTATCGCCGGCGCCCCCCTCGCACAGCCCATCGTGGGCTTCTGACCTCTTATGGCTCGCACAGACTGTTTCTTTGATGTATGTGGCGTCGGCGCACTCCAGGGGGTCGGCTTCTCTTTTCACGGGGGGCGAGGGAGGCGTCGGGCGAGGGCACGGAGGTGCTTATTGTATGGCGGTAGGCGCAATCCTTAATGCTGAGCTCTTTTTCACCGTGTCGCTTTGCTGTATCTTTTGTCCCTCTCCTGTTGGCGTGCATTTGCGCCGGTGAACACGGTATGGCATCAGCCTGTGTACTATGCTTGAGTCGACATTGTTAGACGCCCCTCTCGTTTTTGAGGCTACAGTCCGAATATGCGTGTTTGGAACACGTGGAGCCTTCTGGTTGCCGCTGAGTAGGGCGCTCGGTCGGGCAGCATGGAAGGTGGCGGTGGAGCGGGGAGGGCGTGAAAAGTCGGATCTGCTATTGGACCGCACTAAAGAGTAACCTAGGTAGAAGCGCCGTCTGTTTCATTCCTCTGTCGTCACTCTCCTCTTACGTGGACAGTCACTCCCCCTCTTCTTCTGCGGCGTGAGCAAGGAACCAAACTGTGGCGCCACTTGGGAGGGGCGGGACAGCGGTGCCGCGAAGACGACGACATGAACGCGCAAGCAGCAACAGACAGCCAATCAGCACCCGAATCTTATGTCCAAGAACTTTGCGTTGCGGCCAATCAGGAGTAAAAGCGCCCTAAAGAGGGCCCCTTCCGACGAATGGTGTGTCCAGCGGCCCGACAAATGTCGTTCGAGACCTCCTGCTGTCCCGTCTGAAGGGGATCCTTCCTCTAAAGCCGACGGGGTATAGCCTCGTCGGAAAGCCCTGCACACGATGCGGAGCGCAACACTGGATGAACAAGACGGACACCGGGATCCCCGGGCGCGAAGCGCACCAGAACGAGGGAAGTAACGCGAACGCAGCGCTGATTGATTTGAATAGGCGCGATGACCCCAAAGCATACCCTCATGTACCGTCAGAAACCAGAAGCAAGACGTGCACAATCCCGACCCCCGGGCGCTACCATGGGTGGACCGGTGCCCAACGGGCCACGGTCTCAGGCCTGGGCCTCTAGTGGCCCCTGCCCAGCATCCACGACTACCCTTCCGCTGGAAGAGGACCCCCACCGGTCTTGGGCGGAAGCAGGAAAGTCACCAAGACTTCCTAGATCTCAGGATTTACCCAAAATCAGTACCACGGGACTTCTCGCAAAACTTTTCAGTTTTCCTGGAAAGACTTCCGGTGAGATTTTATCCCTGGTCGAGATCAGATCTTTGTCCGGATTACGCTCGGATTGTGGAAGCTTCCACGACTTTCCAGGTCCCTCCAAGGGTCCCGGATTCTAGGAGATGCGTGTATCTATCGGCTGTGATAGGCCCCTCGAAGAGGTCCGATGAGGTGCCTATCTCCCCGCACCCCGGTGGAGGGGTCTATTCGTGTGTGGCTTTACGCTCCCTGGAAACCAGCCCAAGGGGGCTTACCCACGCTACCCCCCTAGGCCGGTGTTATGTAAGTGGACAAGACCCATTTCCGGCTCATGCAGGGAGCCGTTTCACCCCGGACAGAGGGTTTTCCCCACACCGTCGTTCCCCATTGTTTCTCGTTGCTTCTTGTCGCTTCTCCGGCGATTTGTCTTGGATCCGCATAAGATGCGGTTCAGAGGCCTCGCAGTTGCGCAAGACAGGCCCCATTCAGGCAGATGTGTCTTGGAATCCTGCATCGCAACGAGAGTGCGGTGCATCCTATATGACTTCAAATCTTTTCAGGTCATGTTCGGACCAAATTGCTCATGGCAGGGCAGCCAGGGCAGCCCCCTGCTCATCAACTATCTGGCAGCACGATTCCCACTCAGATGTTCCAAAACACAGAGCCCCATATGTAGTGTGATTTGGTCCTTGAAAGCTGTCAGTCCGTATTTCGCACTCTCGTTCTCGTCCCCCTTGTGCTTTTGTTCCTGTTCGGATCGGACAAAAGTGGGCGGTCTGCAATACATGGATCCAGTGACTTGGTCACCGTTTCAGAGGTCGTATTCTGCATCCGTGTCAGCAGAGATCTGGAGGTGTGTCAGTGTTCGAGGGGTCGCGATGAAGATGAAAGCGAATGAAATTGCGTGGCAAAGAAGGACCGTCCCGTCGCAGGGGGCCGCAGGGCCCGGATGTCGCCTGTTGAAAGACACGCGAGGCTGTCTGTAGTGTGTTGAGAGGCCGGATTCTTGTGCGCTCTGTGCCTGCCGTGAAGGCAGTGATGCGCGAGCCTTTGCCGACGGTATTGTACGTGAGTGTAGCGGTGAGCGTGGCCACAGGCCGAGCCTCCGTCGTCGGTAAGAGGAACCGGGTAGCACTGTGCCGGGGCGAGCCGCCTTCGTGCGCTGACGCCGACTGGCCATGACCCATCATCGTCCGTGGAAGCAAACTGGCTTACGAGGCGGCCGGGATAGCCGACGACGTCCGTGGGGGCCGCCCGCGACGGCAACGCGCCGCGTTTTCGCCAGCGACGCTGTTGGCCCATCGCTTTCGAGAATGATAAGAGCCCACGCCGGGAGTGGTTCGGCTGAGCTCGCGTCGAAGAAGCTGGTCTGTGGGTGTGCTGACTACTCTGTATTGCTGACCTCGGTTGCAGGGTGGTTTCTATCAGTCAACAGCGTACGTGGACCAATGGAAAGGCTAGGAATTATCTCAGTTCCTGAAAGAGTCTCCCCATTCAGCTCTGCGCACTGGAAACGCACATCAGGATCTCAAGAAATCTGTAGAAGTTTGTTGATCTCATCAGAAATTACAGGTCTGGCCCAGAACCCTCTCCATGCCTGCTTTAGGCCCAAGCAAGCGGCCCAAGATTCTCAGGAAATCGCCTTGCGGGTTGCAATGGCTCTGCGTGACTCCTGCACAACACGGTGATTGGCTTGCAAGATTTCTGGCGGCACCTCTCAGCCAATAGTTCGATCGTGGCTTGTCGAACAGCCAATCCGATTTCATTTCTACGCGCTCATGTCCGTTCTGCCTCCCTTCTCTCTGCAACTGCCATTTTTTGGCGGAGAGCAACAATGAGCGCTTTGTTATTCTTGCGCGATTGATCGCCTTGTTCTTCTCGTTGACGTGCTCTTCGCCAGCATAACCTCCATTTTTTGGGAACGCGGTCGATGGCGCAGAAAACGTCCGGCGCGCCGCGCGTCATCTGGGAAAAACCGGCGCACGCCCGCATGTAGTCCGGATAGGTTATCGACATCGGGAACCGCGACAGGATGTCAATGTAGACCTTACGGTAACTAGTGAATTGCCTTTCTGTCTGCACAACGTCCACACGGAAACACGGATGAACAGAAAATCGTCCCAGACGCGTGGTTTGCATTCTGTTGTACTACGCCAGAGGCGCTGAACTCGTGGCTGTGGGCGCTGGTGCGCAGAGGCCGGGTGGCTGGAGGTGTGTAGCCTTTGCGGCGTTCCGCTGCGGCTTGTGAGCGCCTGCGGCGCACGTGTCCGGGTGAGCTCGTCGTCTTGACATGTGCTGACAGCGGAGCCGGTCAATCCCGATCGGGTAGTTTCACGCATTGGAGGGAATTATCTGCATCGTAGGTATTTGGGAGCGCGGGACCGGGCCAACAAGTGGCCCAGGTCCCTGCCCAGCGGTTTCCGCCCTTTTAAAACAAAGGGCGACGACGGTGGAAGGCACCGTTCTCGCTGGAAAGTAAAACGTGCCTGATGGCCGACATGGGTATCTAACAAACCCCTGGAATCAAGACTCGCCGGGCTACGCAGCGTTGGCCACTTCCTTTTGGGGAGCGGGGGACGTCAAGCGGTGCTTGGCCGGAGAGCTGTGTCGGTTGAGGCGATGGCTCTAACAAGTGCATCCCAATCGCGCCGCCGTATGACTGAGGTAGGGTCCTTGGCGCTGAGCTACGTTACCGTGCCGGATTGGCGACCCGGAAGGCAGCGGTGCTCAGCGGTGGAGAGCTCTCCCATGAACTCTCGGCGGGGTAATCGTATGAGGAGTGTGAGGCGAATGGAGACCAAGATTCTTGGCTGGATCGTCACCATCGGTGTCGTCCCCCGGCGTCGCTGGAGCTGTGGGTGGGGCTCTGAATATGGCAGCCCACCCCGGTGATGGGGCCATGTCAATTTTCTCGGAGAACATCCGGCCCCACGCGGGGTAATTAGGCAAACAGCGCTACTGAGTTGCGAAAAACACCGGGCACGATAAGATGCAACTGTTATCGCGCAACGCGAGAAACAGAAGAAGCAGGTAGGGCGGCGACAGCAAGACACAAGCGAGGCAGCTGCGATATCGACGACGAGGCGTCGGGAACCGTAACACCGAACGCGATGATACGGAGCGTGGTCACCGGCGGCGAAGCCACTGTCGGATCGGCCGCCGGAGTCAGCGGTCACCGGCGTTGCCTTCCTCTTCACTCGACCCGAGATCGAACCGACGGAACCGGACCTGCCGGCACGCATGCTTACGAGATGCTCTTTTGGGGCTGGCGCTGACTGGTCACCAGCGCTCCGCCACAGAGGGGGTGAGACGGCTCGCAGGGATGCGTGCCCGGGGCGGCAGAGCCGCCACGGTCAGCCCCGTGGAGGAGGGGGAAGGGCGACGCCCGTGCCGGGCGTCGGCGCACGCGGCGCGTCCGTCCACGTGTCGTGGGGACGAACGCGCGGGAAGAGTCCCAGCGGCGGGTGACGCCTCTGAGAGGGATTGTCGCTCGCTGTCAACGCAGGGCATCCCCGAGGACGAATGGTCGTCGACGACGGCGGCGGCGCGTTGGCGGCGTCGACGACTGACTCGTTGACGGCGACCGATCAAGGGCGTCGTCGACGCGATCGGACTCGGCGGCGCAACGGGCGTACATTGGCGTCCCCTTCCTCTTCTCCCGACCCGACATCGCGCAGACGGAACCGTCCCCGCCGGCACGCATTGCGACGAACCGGCCCTGTGGGGAGCGCGCTGATTGGCTGACAGCGCCCTGCCCTGGAGGGGGCGTGGACGGGTCGACGCGATGCGCGCTGGGGGAGGCGGAACCGCGACGGTTGGCGAAAGTGAGGAGGGGGAGCGGTGACACCCTCGAGCGGCGTCTGGGCAGACATACGGGCAGTCCGCGCATTGTGCGCCGCAGATTGCGTCGAGCAGTCATCGTCGCTCCGAAGCATGGTGAGCTCACGGTCGGTCGCCGAAATCAACCTCAGCCTACCATGTTCTTCGCCGTCCACGCGACATTTCTCGTCTACTCTGCCCGTCACCGTCCTCCCAGGCGGCGCGTGCATCCGGGAATTTCACGCTGGTCGGCCAATTTGAGATGCGCTGAAGGCGGCACAAACTCCGCAAGGCACGCTTCCCCCATGGCATAGGGGGAATGAGGGGGCCGGAACGCACTCGGCGTGGGTGTGCGCCGCACCTGGCGGGCGCCGGCGGCGGCTGCAACGACGGGGTGCTTCCGCCCGCGGGGCGCTGCGGCGCGGCGGCGCCACTGAGAGGTTTTCGGTCTTCTGCGGCGTCGCCGCCGGATCTAGCGCGGCTCAGTCGGCGGCCGGCTGTTCCAAAAGGTGTGGGGCGGAGCCCTCGTGTTTCTCCGCTGCGGACTGGCGCTGCTCGCCTCCTTCGCCCGGGGGCTTCACGTCGTCGGTTTCGGATGTCGTTGGCTTTGATGCGTGCGCCACGGCGTGGCCTTCCCTGCTGGGCAACGGGGACCTCGGAGGCCGCATCGTCCTTGGCGATTTCCCGGTTCTCCTGCTTGTCTCGTCGATGCGCTGTGGTCGGCCTTCGTCGAGCGGCGAGGACACCGCAGTCTCAGACGGGGGAGATGTAGTACTACGTTAGAGGCGCTGTACTCGAGGTCTGCAGCCTTTGCGGCATTCCGCTGCGGCTTGTTAGCGCCTGCGGCGCACGTGTCCGGGTGAGCTCGTCGTCTTTTCATGTGCTGACAGCGGGGCCGGTCAATCCAGATCGGGTAGTGTCACGCATTGGAGGGCACTATCTGCATCATACGTATTCGGCAGCGCGGGACCGGGCCAACCAGTGGCCCGGGTCCCCGCCGAGCGGTTCCCGCCCTTCTAGGACAAAGAGCGACGACGGTGGGAGGCACCGTCGTCGCCGGTACGTAGACCGTGCCTGAATGTCTTGACATTTCTGTCGGCCTGACTTCCTGGACCTCGAGTCCCATACCGGGAGACGCACGAGCGGCTAGGACGGCCGGTACGTCCCTTCTATCCGAGGTGAGCGCGATCCATTGTACTAGAGACTCAAACCTATCCAGGGTGACCATGAACAGGTATTGCGCGTGCGCGATGTGCCCCATGCACTAGTCGTCGAGTAGTCCCTTAGAAACCTCTCCGGGACGTCGCCGTCCATTGCTAAGAACAGGAACGGATCCCCGCCCAGTGGCACCAATCCCAGGACTTCGCTCACGTGGAGCACAAAGTCGCGTCTGAGTATTCGCCCGCGTTGGCGATAGCGACCTCGCATATGGCTCGTGGGCTACCGTCTGTCTCCTCGGGCTTCGGGGAACCGACCATGCGTTCCACCGAGAGGCTCCGTACCCGCTCGGGGGTAACGAGCTCGAGGGGGGCCACCCCGGTGCTCTGCTGCGGCCGACTGTTGTAGGCCAGCGTCAGTACAGACACGAGCTCGTCCCAACGGTCTTGGTGATCCTCGACGTACGTCCGCAGCTGCCCCACGATGGTTCGGTTATACCGTTCCACTCTTCCATTCGTCTGCGGATGATACGTCCTGGAGTACCGGTTGGAGATCCCGAGGAGTGAGCAAACGCCTCGGAAGAATGTATACCGGAACTGGGGGCCGATGTCGGACAGCACCGTCGCTGGTGTTCCTCAGGCCGCCACCCAGTAGTCCAAAAAGGCTGCCGCGATGGTTTTCGCGTCGATCCGCTCAAGGGGGATGGCTCGCGTCATCTTTGAGAAGCGATCCACGATGACCAGCACATGTTATTTCCCCGACGCGGTTCGGGGGATGGGGCCGAGCAGGTCCATGCACAAATCCGCCAGCGGTTCCGTCGGGGGGAGCGTCATGAGGTAGTTTGTCTTGCGTCGCTTACCGACGCGGTTCCGCGCGCACTGCGTGCAGTTGGCCACGAAGGCGTAGACGTCCACCACCATAGATTCCCAATATAACCACTGTCGCATCGTCGTGTACATCTTGTTTGCCCCCGGGTGCCCGGCTTGCTGACGATAGTGCTCCCGCATCATCACCCCGTAGCGTATGTGGGTCGGCACGTAGACTTGCGCGACTCCATCAAACGGCGCCGTGCGTACCAAGAGACCATATGGATCCTCACGAAACCGAGACTTGTCGCTGCCGTGCATCGCCGCTCGGACTTCCTTGCACCGTCCGTCTTCCGCTTGGCCCTCGAGAAGCTCCACGAGAGTCAGGGAGGATAGAAGCCCTCCCTTTGTTTGCGGTGGAAACTGCCACGCGGCTGACGAGTTGGGTAGCGCCAAGAAAGGTCCCGCGTCGGGTATGGCCCCGTCGTCGACCGCGAATGTCGAGATGCGCGACATCGTGTCCGCTGCGTCGTGGGATGCACCAGGTCGCGTCTGCACCACGTACTCGAACTCCGCCAGCCGCAGCAGCCACAACGCTAATCTTCCATGGGCCCCATCCATGTGTAGCATCCACATGAGTGCCGCGTGGTCCGTGCCCACCGTGAAATGCGTCCCCTCGACATAGCGACGGAGGAGGAGGGAGGCCCACACAACCGCGAGGCAATCCCGCTCCGTCGTGCTGTATTTCATCTCGGCTGCGTTGAGGGAGCGACTCCAATAGCCCACGGTTCGCGTGGATTGGTCGGGTTGCTCTTGCAGCAGCACCGCCCCGACTTGCTTTGCGCTCGCATCGGTGTCCAACGTGTAAGCCCCATGCCGCCGCGGTAGGGCGAGGATGGGTGCCTCCGTGAGGGTCCTCTTGAGATCCTCGAGTGCCCCCAATGACTCGTCTGATAGCGTCCCCCATCGGTCGGGCCGCTTGGAACTTGTCATCGCGGCTAGCGGCCGTGCCACTTGGGCATAGTCCTTGACGAACCTCCGAAAAGCGCTGCACATCCCGAGGAAGCTGCGCAGTTCCTTCTTGCACCGCGTGGGAGACGCCCCCTTGAGCCTGCGGACGTTCTTATCCTGCACCTGCAGCTGCCCCCGGCCTACGATGTGGCCCAAATACTCCACCTCCTCTTGGAACAAATGGCATTTCTTAGCCTTGAGGGAGACGCCCGCGCCACGAAGTGCCCCGAATACCTCCCGGAGGTGTTCCACTTGCTCCCCCGCCGACTGCGAGAAGACGATGATGTCGTCGAGGAACACGAGGCAACTCTTCCACTTGAGCCCCCCGAGGATCATGTAGTTGGCCCATTGGAAGGTCGCTGGGGCAATCGACAGACCAAAGGGGAGGCGGATGTAGCGATATGCCCCCTCGAGACAGACGAAGACCGTCTGGTCGCGATCCTCGTCCGCCACGGGGATCTGCCAGTACCCCGAGTTGCAGTCCAGCGTGGAAAACACCTTGGCGTCCCCGAGGAAGGCGATACAGTCGTGCAAGCGCGGCAACCGGTACACGTCCCGTACCGTCACCTCGTTGAGTTGTCGATAATCCACGCAAAACCGCATCATCACGTCGGGTTTTGGGACCAGGACCGCGGGGAAGGCCCACTCTGCACTGGAGGGCTCGATAACCCCGAGGTCCCGCAGCCGTTGCACCTCCTTCGCGATAACCTCCCGCGAGGCGTGGCTCGCCCTGAAAGGCTGGGCCCGCTGCGGCCGTGCCCCGGAGGGCACCGCGATCCGATGAGGAGTGATGTCGACCTCGCCGAGTTGCTTCGCCCATAACGCCCTGTACTCCTCGAGGAGGTCGTCTACGTCACCACTAAGGCCATCGGGGACACCCTTCCAGAGGACCTCCGGCTTGGGGTACGTCTTATCCGGCGGGTGGGGTGGGGGTTGTCCTTCGTCGATCCCTTCCTCTGCTCGGCGGCTCGTCTCGGCCTCCTCGTCGGGCTTGCCAAGGGCGTCCATCCCGATTGTCAAGACTGCTCCGGTTCCGCCTCATCTGCGACGACATGAAGTGGTCCGTTGTAGGCCGTCGCGGTCCCGAAGACATACCCCTTAGTCAGGTGGACCGGCGCGTCCCCGATGTTCTTGAGATAGAGGGACCGCGGGGAGTCGGGGGAGAACTCCACGATGGCGTTGTGCAGCAGCACCTTCCGTCGGCTCATTTGGACTGGGCGTTCCCGCACTGGGTGGACCCCCTTGACACTGAAGCACACTTGAACCGCCTGGATGCACCGCGGGCCCACGGTTACCCCTTCTCGAAGCCGGATGACCCCAATGTGGGCCTTCGGCTTGTTCCCTCGTCGGGGGGGTGCGGGCCGCGTATTCCTCGTCCAACTGCGCACCGCCACCGTGGAGGTACCGTCGTCCGACTTAATCGTCTGTGTCTTGGGGGAGATGGTTTCCACGTAAGTCCGCTGGAAGTCCCAGCCGAGGATGAGCGGTACCGACAGCGACTTAACCACGAGGAAGCCATACTCCATGGCGGTCCCCCCGACATAGATGGTCAGAGACACCTCCGCGTTCACCTTGAGCAGTTGCCCCGAGGCGTCACTCACTCGGGTCCGGGGGGGCGCCCGCGACAGGTACTCGGTCCACCCCTCGGGCAACATATCCGCGCGGATAACACTGAGTCCTGCACCCGTATCGACCACCGCCCTCGTGGGGATGGGGGTCTGCCACGGTGCCTACTGGTACGACGCTCCGATCTCAAATGTTTCCTTTCGGAACAGCAGCAGTGTCCCCCTGAACCGCGGGCGGTATCGCCCACGACGACAGGGACATCGGGCCGGGACGGGCCACGTCGCGGTTACCCCCGGTGAGGTAAACGTGACGCGACGGGGGGCAACCGGGGAGTTGGGGCGGACAAGGGGGGTTGAGGGGGATGGCGAGGCCACCCCCCCTAGGAGTTTCCCGCCCCGCGGCGCCCCTTGAACGGGGTTGCCACGGGCGGGACGTCCCCCCCTTCCGTCTTAGTTGACTTCGCGCCGCCCAACAGGCTGTCCCAAAGCGGGGCCACGACAGTGGTGCGATCCGGGGCGGCGCCCGCCCCGCCGTTCCTCTGGCAGAGGAAGGTCCTCCGCGCGGCTTTCACGATGTCCCGCTGTTTGTCCGTCAGAATTTTGCAATCAGATACTCGGTGCCCGTGTGTCCAATGTATGTTTAACAGCGGGGGACCCGTCGTGGCCTCCCGCCGAGGGTACGGCGCTGCCCCGACCGTACGGAACCCCGGGGTACCTGACGGAAGTACCGCGACCATGTCGTGCGTATCAGTGTCGTTTTCCTCCCACGGGAAGTTGAGGTGGCTGACCGAGAGACCCCGGGGCCCCTTCGAGGTCTGCCCTTTCCGTGATGATCCCCCAGGGAACCCCCGGTTGGCGAGCGCCATGACGTCTTTGGCGGCCGGATATTTCTCCGCCACGTAGGCCGACAACTGCTGGTAGCTCCGTTGCGCCGTGTTGTACACGATTGCATCCGCCCAAAGGTACTCCGGTAGGCCTTGGATCAGCTGCTGTTTCGTCGTCCCCTCGGAGTTGATGTTGCCGCAAAGATCGGCGAGGATCCATAGGCGCGTCGCGAAGGCGTCCACCCCCTCCTTGTCCACGAGCGTCGCCCGGCTTAACTTGTCCTGCGCCAAGCCCATCGCGTGCGGCTCCGCCTAGGTCGACAACAGCCAATTGACCGCCGCGGGGAAGGACCCAAGCGCTGTCTGCCCGCCTTCGATGTCCGATCCCGGGAGGTTACGCGTGAACCGCGCCTCGGCGTCGCCCGCGAGGAAGTTGGGAATTAGGTACAGACCCATCCCCTCCGACACGTCATTGTCGTCGCGAGCCTTGACGAACTTTCGAAGCCACGAGAAGACCTTGAGCGGTTCCTTCCCGTTGAACATCGGGGTACCCCCGAGGGAGAACTTCATGTTCTTGGCAGTCTGTCCAATCCTGCGAGCTTGCGACGCCCCGTAGGTCGAGTGACGGTTGCGCACGCGGTAGGATCGGTAGTCGAGGACGCCCGCGAAGCGATCTTCCGGACACTCGAGGACCGTCAACTTGCCGGAACCCGCCTTGGTCCCAACGCGGTCTTCGTCGTCGTCAGTTGTCGTCAGTGACGACGAGGAAGATTTAGACGACGATGACGGCGAGGGACTACGATGACGCGTGTCTTTGCTTAGCTGCGGCTCTTCCGCGTGTCCAGGAGGGAATCCCTGCGAGGGGCGTCTTGAGCGGAGCCTGCTGGGCTCGCCGCGATGACACGAAAAAACGTCGGCCAACAAAGACTCGCGGAACGGCGACAACGCCATATCCAGATCCGCCATCGCGAGGGGCGTCACCAGATCGTGCTCTTGATCTGCCAATCTCGTCCGGTCACCGAGACGTCGAGGAAGAAAGGTATCAGCCCCGGCTGGGACCCGTTTTGCCTTTTCGTCCACGAGATCCTCCAATGGTGGAGGCGAAGTGAAGAAAATCCCTGATCCACCCGCGGATTCCCCGGGTGCGGCGCCCGCGGGGGTCATCGCGGATGTACCCGCCGGCATATCACTAGCGTTCGCGTCCGGGCCCTACCATGGGTAACGAAATTTGTCGTGAATATTTTCCCTCCGAACATCTTGGGACAGAGTATTTTCGCACTATCGGAGTCGCAACGCTAGGATTGGTATCTGAAATATCCAAAGATGTAGGTACTTAATACTTTCTCATCACACAAAATCTTGATGCAGGGCTACTTGGCGAAAAGGGGGACCACGTTTTGTTGAGATCTGACCGGGGCGACCTCTCTTATGGTTGACAATATCGCAGGCGCTCAGCGACCGCGGGAAAGGGTCGTGCTGACAGTCTCGAGAGACAACCGGGTACCGCGGAGCCTACGTGACGTGGCCCAATAACATTTCCCCGGACCATTTCGAGGCCGCAAATCCCTGTGCAAGGGTGGCTGTTGCGCCGAACGAGTACAGAAGGTGGGGGTGTGCGTCAAGCGTGAGACGCAGCGTCCAAGGGAAAGTCTCGCTGCGCGTCCAGGGGGGAGGCAGCCTCAATCAAAGTCGGGGAAGGTGGGTCGCCGGGCGGGGGGGACGGGGTACGCCGACGTCGGGACATGAGGTAAATTTCTTTCTCGGCCGCCGCGCACTGTGCGCTTCTGTGTTGAGGGGAATAGTGTACGGGCGGGAAGAAAACATAGTGCCAGAGGCACGAGCGAGCAAGAAAGCTTGAGGCTGGAGATGGAGCCCTCCTCAGCTCAATAAACGAACGGCGCTGTGTTCTTGTGCGGCACCCGCTTCTTTGTGCACGACAATCAGAGCTCAGACTGTCCGAGCTCACGAGTCGTACCCTATCGCCGCCTCAGCAGATATTTTGGGTCCTAATGCTGAGCATGACGGGTACATTGCGGGGTGGACCTCGTGCAATCTTTCTCGCCGACTGCGCAGGCTTGCCTGTTCAAACGGATTGTGGAAAGAGCCCGCGGAGCGATCGGCACGAGCCATCCGAGCTCTGGTTGGCCGAACTGAGCGTCTCGCTGGATTGTTCTCTGATGCGGCCGCTTCAGAGCCCCAGCTTTCAGCTATTTGCTCTACCAGACAGCAAGGATGGTCGCAGCTCCGCGGCGCTTTGATTTGCAGACCTGTAAGCTTGTGCTTACAGTTGCGATTCTCTTTTCTGGCTGCCGCATGAGTATTCTCTTGTCTTACTTCCCGAGCTTGGGTGAAATCACCCACATGCTTATGGCTTTCGAGTATGGGTGCCGACATCTTGATGCTCATGGGTATACTCCATCATCAAATACCCATTGGGGGCCTGGTCGTGTCCAGTTTGGGGAGTTCGGGAGGCGAAGCCATCGTAGTGACCGTGCGGTTATCGATGACAGACCGACGCGGAGATCCACGTCGTCTTAACTCGACAAACAAACCAAAGATCGGGGAACCGGCTACCCGATGCGGGCGTGGCAACGGCCGGAATCCCGTGCTGCTCCACCAGAAATGGTGGCGGTTCTCGGCAACTCCACTTTGGTTCGTCGTCCAGCCGAAGTGACCTCTTGATCAGCTCGGTCCGTCGGAGGAACTGCCCCGGAAATCGACCCACAGCCCAGCCTTCCCCCAACGGGAGGAGAGGAGCACGGCAAATCCCAGGGGGGAATCGAAGTCCAAAGCACAGTTGGTTTTATCAAAAAGCGATGGGGACGACCTCCCCACTGTCGATAGACCCCGCCCCAACCCGAGCGCGAGCGGCTAAAGTAGCCACCCCAAATGCGCCAAACAGATGAATCCCTCCGAAGCGAAAAGTTCAAACAAGTACTAGGGGGGCTGGGAAAACCGCGAGGGAAAAATCCCCGCCCCCGATCAGAACCGATCTCCCAGTGATTCGGACGGTTCATTCCCTTGCTGGCCCGGATCGGGATATTTTGGGGGTGGCGCCGGGTCCTGCTGTCCACGGCTGAGGGGCCGCGCGCATTCCAGCCGCGGAACCCCCCGACCGCCAGAGTACCGCGGCTTCCGCAACAGCCGCATCTCCCTTGCGTTCAGAAAAAGTTGGCGAAGGCTTCTCGCACGCGCACGTAAAGCCCGCGTTCCATGGCATCCTTGTTCTGCAGAAGCACCTGGTTGACGTTGTGTGATGACAGACGCCAGCCTAGCACCGCACTCGTCGATACGATCGCCTTCATAAGACTGTGCAGCAAGGTCAGTAGGTTGCGCACAATCAAGGGCTCTTCTTTGTCATCGCAGCCCTTCGCGACATAACGTGCCTCGTAATTAGCTGCCCTTGTGTTAGGCTCCTTGATTTCATTCGCGAGTATGGCGGCGAGGATGGTGGCCTTCGCAGGGACGTCATTCTCCAGCACCTCGATCCACACGCCATGTCGCTTGAGGCGGGCGGCCTCGGCCTGTCTCGCTGCGTTCATCCCTGGAATGGAAACGTTTGGGTCACCAGGTTCTCAGACATCCGTTATCGAGACGAAAATAGGCGCGTCCAACGCGTTGAGCGCATTGTGCTGAAGAAACAACGCTACATGCCCGATCTTCAGAAACAGGCCGCTGACGATTGAACCCGCGGCGGAAATGCCGTCGTCGGAATAAACAGTCTCATGTCCGGTACTATCGCCTACTGGATCTTTCACACATACCGTGGGAGCTTCAGATGGGTTTTCGAAGCCCACTAAAGAGGCGTCGGTCGTCCTGGCAGCTTCCGTCGTACGAGGCTCGCTGTCTCCAGGGGATGGCGTGATCGGTGGTTTGTAAAGCTTGAACTTGGCAATGGAAACGAGTGTGAGGACTTAGTTGACGTTGAGCCACACCAGCTTCCCGTACAATCTCTCCACGATTTACGGGCCCTCTCAGTTTTCAGGGATCCCCCGGTAGACCCACACGCGCTTTTCCGGGTCAATCTTCTGACCCAGAGCGCTGGGCACACCTTGAAGGAAGCTCACGCTCGACCGCTCCTCCGCTGCCGTGTTGACCGTAACGGCGCGAGCTTTCGAGATGGCTGTAAAGCGCTCGCGATGCTCCGGACGGGCGGTAGGCTTGACAGGCATCCGGGGTTTCACCTCAAGCATCTGCGAGCGCGGCGAGACAGCGGCCGGGCCAGCCTTCTCGTTCATGGCCCGAACTGCTAGAACGAGAAAAGTGTAGACCGGTATTCTCTGGTTGTTCATGCGAATGACCTGGAAGCACTGCTGCAGCACCACTTGGTACCATTCGCAGGCATCGGGCGAGGTCTGGCTTTCAGTTCCTGAGTCCAGCGGCTTCATTCCCTCGTCGCGCATCATCTTTTTCTACTTCTGGGCATGCAGGTTCTTTCCCTGGTCTGCTTGTAGTTCCTAGGGGTGGCTGGCGTACGCTGCAAAACGAATGCAAAGGTCGGTGTCCCATACCGACCTGATGTCCACCTGGCCCACGGCCCGACACGACATGACACTTGACCCTGCCATTGCTTGGTAGGCGCAATTTCACTGCGACCAATGATGGTTGCACCGGTGACGGGACGGACGTACGGGTGAGAGGATGTGCCATCCACCGTCTCCACAGCCACGTGGCGCCCCGGCTCCCAAGACGGAGAATCAGAGTAATTTTTAGGTACGAGACGTCGGGGAAAGCTGGAAGAGTGAGCTAACCTGTGATATTCACTTCAGCTGTCCGAGTGAAAGAACAGCAAAACACGCGCTAGAACGTCCACGTCGCGAGGGTTTCCTAAGCGTGGTTCAAAATAGAGTTTGTCAGAAAGTACAGAGACAATCTGTCCTCAAGCGTACGTTCGAATGGTCACCGGATGGCTTACAATCTTGTGTGCTGCGAAATCCAAGCGTTCGGGTACGCGCCGAAAACAGTTACGCGCGCATACTCTTGAGGAGAAGTGCGCTTGTAGTCCACTCATCAAACCGAACTGAGTTTGGGTTTGAGATCATACAATGAACCATTGAACTTGAATTCTTGCGGCCCATTTTGTCTAAATTGTAGCGCGAAGTCACTTGTGAATAGAGAGCTCTGGGAATTCCGGATCGCGTGACAGGCTCTTGAAAGCGTCTCCCAGAGCGGGGTGTCGTCAAGCATGCACTCTGGTCGATCGATAGGTTGTTGACAGACGACCGCAGGAGAGATCGACCCGATTACAGATGATCGAGGCAGATATACGAAGATTTTATGCTCGCAGCTATCCATCTCCACGCTGATCAGAGATGACCTCCCTTACTTAGTCGCTGAACGACAAATGATCCTGAGTAGTATACAAGATTAGATGTTGACTTGCATTCGGATACACTCGACTAGCTCAAACAGTATCTTAGAAACCGATCGACTCGGAACGAAGACGGAGCGCGCTGGTGGTCGACCAGTGAAGGTGATGGAATGTGTGAGCCAGCCTAGAGACAGTCGCGGCGCCTGATTGTGTGATACGGAAGATGCTGGAAATCGTATGGCTCCTTTTTACACTGCTGCGCCCACAGACAAGCAAAAAAGGTGCTAGCTTTCGTCCGACCCACACGAAGGAAGCCCACGGGCATGTCTTCCTTTCATAAAAGAGAAAGAAAAATGATGCAGGATGCGGTGTCGTAGTGCTGGCCTGTTTTCAGCTCATGGAACGCCCCAAGTGGACTCCAACTTTCCGGTAGTCAGGACCACTGTGAGCCGGGCCTCCGCCGGCATCTGGACGCCCGCCAGTCAACCATGGGTGAGGATGGCTGTACGGTGCGTCGCCCCCTCACCTTGCCGCTTCTTCCAGGGGCTGAGGTGGATAAACTTCAGCTAGAGTAATCCGCACGGTATACTCGGATGAATCCATATTCCATGCCATAGCGGCCTTTTCAAAACTTACTCCGTCCATGCACCTACGGTTATCATGTGACTTGATGTATTCCGAAAAATTGGATGTATTGCTGGTCCCCGAATTATGTCCTCGAGGACCGAGCCTGACTTGCGGACCGACTCTCTACACCAATCAGATGCGGCACTGGGACAGACTAGAGAATTCTGATTGCTTTGATGTCCCCATACGGCCTAGACATCGACATCAGCTCCTCCTTCTCCGCACTTCTGGCAAGGAAGCAGTGGTAAATGTCAAGATCTTGCCTGGGCAGCTTGTTCCGTGCCAAAAAGAGCGGATCAATCGGCAACAAACAGTGCGTTCCGCTGTATGCAAGGTCTTCGCACCAAATGCGGGATTCATATTGGCTTTGATGCACTCTTACTGTCGTTTTAGACCTATAGAATGCTTCTGATTGGAGGCAGTCTCCGTCTTTAACCCCCGGACAAAATTCGTGAACGAGCAAGATTGTAATCAGAGAGGAGCTTCGTTTCCCGAGTTTATCCGTCTCCCTCAATCGGCGTTATGCTACTGAAAGCATCTGCTGCATTGCTCGAGACGGGGCAGGCGGAAAAGATACCGATTGTGCTCACCAGCCTTACGATAGTGACCGAAACACTGCAACTATTGCAGTATGTCCAATTTTGGCCGGTCCTAACAGGAACACAAGTGCATCGAACGATTGTACAGTTTATGAATTCATGAACATTTGCCTTGCTGATCTTTCAGTGACCTATGAGACGTCGTGGCTAAGACCTAAAATCGGCCGGTGACGCATCATGACGGGGGGTTCTCAAAACTTTGCCATCTTGCGCTCATGTCATTCCAACAGCAGTCCTGTTTGCAGCCCGGCGCTTGTTATTTCAGTCCTCTGTCCGGCTCGTGGTTCTCAATGGGAGCGAGCTCTGACGTAATCGTCTTGCACGCTGGGAGTCATATTCCGCATCGCAGGGCATCTGCGGCCAACAGGGCTGATACGGACGCAGTCCACCGAAACTTGACAGAGTCTTGTCCGGGCCTAAGCTGGGACGTAAGGAAACTGGCCTCAAACGCCGGGAAACTCCGGGAAACGGCGTGCGTCTCAAGTGTTTCCTCGCCTCGGCAATCGGCAGAGGGGCACTTATGGGATCGATCCCAGTTGTGTTCTGGTGCCTCTCAAGAGACAAAGGTTCCGTAGGTTCGGTGAACCATCGGATGGTTCAATGAGTCAGGTATATTTCAACTGTTGAACCAAACCAATCGTAAACGGAGATATTGAACGGAAGGACCCTGCGCCTCCACCGATTTTGGATTTTCTCTTCGCTGTCACGCGTACACCTCGCACAAGAGCCACGCGTCATACCGCTTTGGGTGCGGCGCGGCTGCGGTTCGCTGCCGACCATCCACTGTGCATACTGGATGACCAAAGGATTACGTATGGCCGTCAGTGGGCAGCTAGCAACCAAACCAAACGCTGACAACCCTGCAAGAGACCTTCTGCCACCCCATCCTTCCCATTGCCGCCACCCGCGTCCCCCCCCGCACGGCCCCACTCTGCAACACCTTCCCTTTCTTCTTTCCTCAATGTCATGCAACCATGAAGAAGAGCGCATATACAGACCCTCACTGAGTGCTGTGTTGGGTTGCCATTGTGGCTGTCCAGGAGTTTTTTTCTTTCTCATAAGACAGTCTTGTGGGCAGGGGCACGCGTTCTCTATGCAAAAAATATTCCTACCTTGCTGATGGAGCACGGACGAGCTTCGATGATCGCCGCTGCCGACCGGTCGACACTGGCCCACACCCGCTCCGCCGCATCAACGGTCATCGACACGTTTATCCGCGGCGCGGCGCGTACAGAGAGAAAGAAGAAGGGGGGGGGGGTCGTCGTCGGGGG
>Ga0209093_1000177_pt1 | contig 31960 bp, 35 predicted proteins | sample SidtaG_4_FD_187450 | JGI IMG/M metagenome (GOLD analysis project Ga0209093, IMG submission 187450) | Marine algal microbial communities from Sidmouth, United Kingdom - Sidmouth_Male1 metaG (SPAdes) (version 2) | ecosystem: Host-associated > Algae > Red algae > Unclassified | place: Sidmouth...
GGGTACCGGTCCCCCCATGGTAGCGCCAGGGGGTCGGGATTGTGCACGTCCTGCGTCTTGTTTCTGAGGGTATATGAGAGTATGCTTTGGGGTCATCGTGTGTGTTCGAATAAATCATCGTTGCGTTGGCGTTGCTTCCGTCGTTTTTGTGCGCTTCGCGCCCAGTGATCCCGGCGTTCGCCTTGTGACTCTGGCGTAGCGTTGCGCATCCTGTGCTGGGTTTTCCGACGGGGTTATACCCCGTTGGCTGTGAGGGCAGGATCCACTACACCCCCGTTTTGCGCACGGCGGTGAGGGAGCCCGACCTGTCGGCGCGCGTGGGGCGGCTCGTGTGAGCGCTTGCCGCGTCGGTGCTCCTGTACGACGTGACGACTTATCGGCGGAATACGTCCGTTGCCGAGTTGGCAGTGGCTCGGCCGGTGTCTACCTGATGGTGCAGTCGCCGCTGTGTGTGGTAAAATGCATGACCATGCTGGTGTACCTCTTTTTCTTGCTGGGGCTGTCCCATGCGATTTTGCAATAAACAAATCATTGTATCTATGTACATGTCGACAGCCACCTACTCGTCGCCCCACTGCTGCGTCTCCCCCTCGGGCATGGTCTGCACCCGAAAGTCGCTCGAACCTCGGACACGCCGACTTGGCAGCAACGGGCGCCAAGTGCCTGGGCCTGCCGGGTGGTCGGCCGGTGCAGTGGAGTACCACGCAAAAGACTCGTCTACGACCATGGCGCGTAGGGTATCATCAACCGCAACAAGCACACTCGCTCCCCGGTTTTGCCGCCATGTGTTCGTGAACGCGTCGAGCACGGTGCCAGCCATGACATATAGGCAAATACGCTTGTCCGCCTGCACGCAGTGCTTGTTCCGCACGTCGTGCGGCAGGCCGTCGGCTGACACCTTGCGCTCAATGCGCAGTGCGTAGTAGTGACTGGCTTGCGCGCTCGCCATCTCTGGCGCCGGCCCGTCCGGCTGCACAATGCTGGCCGAGACGCCTGGCAGGTGCTTATTGCACAGGTAGTACAAGATTCCTTCGTAGAGCACCCGGGTGCCACCGCCCACGCACTCCCTGTTCACGGTCATCAAGCGGTGCATGAGCACGCCTCGTCGACGAGCGCCGGTCGGGTCTCCCAAGAAGATACAGTTGCGGAACACCAGGGGGGGCGACGAGAGCACGTTGAAGCGCTGCAAAACGCGTACGGCGACCAAGTCGTGCCACATCTTGACGTGGTAGCGCGAGTACGAGTTGGTCGTCCCGGGGGTGTAGGCCACCAGCAGCGTGCAGACGTCCGTAGACGCCACAGGATTGTCGAGCATAGTCTCGATGGTCTCCTGGAGGCCAATCGCCATGAGCTGGAGGAGCTTGTCGGTGGGTACACAAGCCCGCATAGCCGCGTCGATGGCGAATGACCGCATGTCCTCCGCCTCCATCAAGACGTCGCTGCGAGGCGGACGCGGCTTCCACGTGCGAGGCGGACGGGGCGGCGGCACTCGTGAAGGTGGGGGCGAGGAGGCGAGCGGGGACAGTGACAACGGAAAGGGTGGGGGGGAAGAGTGACACCGACAACCGACAGGCGGCGGAGAGGGTGACGAAAACAACCGACGGGGGGGGGTGAGGGTGACACGAGCGACTGATAGGGTCGGCGAGCAGAAAGTGTCGATAGCAGCTCGGGGTGAGAGACAAGCCGGCTGTACTGTAACCGGCAGTGGCGGCCAGGCGACCGCTCTTAACCAAGGCCGCGCTGCCGACAGGTCGTTGTCGCTTGATGGCCAGGAGCCGAAGCAGGGGGGGGACTGCTCAATAGAGAAGCAACACCTGATTGGGCCAAAAAGGTGCGGGCGATAGCCATTGCTGTGTCTTGGGGAATGGAATCGGGGCGAGCGATCCCTGCAAGGGGGCTGCGCTCCTAGCGTTAGATGCCCGAGGAAGGTCAGCGTCAGTGGAGGCAACTCGAATCTGACAGCAGAGCCATCAGTATAGGGACGAGGGCGGCAGCTCGGCAACGGACCGAGGCTGAGAGGTGCGTGAAAAGAAAACGGCGTACCGTTACACCCACGTCGGTGACTGCCTTCGTGGACACGACAGCGAGGGACGCTGCACAAAGGCGTTCAGAGGTCGGTGCGTTCGAATGAAGGTGAGGAGTTGACACGGACTTCCGCCCAAATACTGAGAATGACCACCAGAAGGGGACCTAGGGACCGTCTCTCGGTGCCCATTATCTCCTCATCTCTTGCAACTGTCCCTCTAAGTCCAATGGGTTCGTCACGAGTCGGTCGAATTCCAGCGGCATCGACCGTGGGTCGACCATCTTCGCGCGTCGCTGATCGCCACCGTGTTCGTTCGGAGCCGTGAAGGCCTCTGCCAAACGGCAGGCACCACAGCGGTGCGTCCCCCGATCACGCCCCGTTCCAGCCCTACGCCGCTGTCTGGTAGCACGGACGCGGCCCGTGGAGCATCGATATTCCAGGCCCCTCCTGGAGGACGCGATGAGCGGGCTGTGAGCAGCCATGGGGGCGGGCGTCGGCGGTGGCAAGCGCCTGCGTCAGAGGGGTCTCTGCGGGGTTCCCGACGTGGGTGGGGGTGCCCCGGTGTGGGCAGCGTGGTGAAGACAGCCACTTACTTGCACGGTTCGTGGATGCGGCGAATTCGACATTGTCTGGGTGGGTGCCGGGTGCTCCGGGCTCCTTTTCTTGCTGGACACGCGAGTTTGGAACTCACAGAGGCATGCCGTGGCTGCTCCCTCGTTCCCGTGAGACAATGTGGCGTGCGCCTGTGCGGGCCCTACGACGGTGCGAGACGGGTCGTGAGTAGCCCGAAGGGCAGAAGTGTGGTACTTCCGTGAGTGCGGGCACCGCGCCGCGCACAGCGCGACGGTGGTGGTGGCGGAGTTGTGGTTGTGCGCTGGTGCTTGCGCGGAGGGAGGGGTGAAGGGGCGACGATTGCCAGGCGTCGGTTGCGCACGGGCGACGCGTGAGATCGAAGCCCTGGGTGATTTTATCCGCCTGCCTGTTCGTTTGCGAGCTCCCCCGCCATGTCTTCAGTGGCGCCGCCTGACGTGGAGAAGTCCTCCATGCGGGCGTTGTCATGGGTGAGCCTCGGTGGTGGCGTGGGTGCCGAGGTTGATTCGGATGGTCCCGCTCCCGTTGTTCCTGGCGCGTTAATGCGCTTTGGGTCACCTCCTCGGGCATGGGACTTTCCCTCTGCCAACCAGGAGTCCAGCTCGTCGGACTTTGAGGCCTTCTCCACGAGCAAGCACCGGCGCCGACGTCGGCCGGCGCCACCCAAGCAGGCCGTACCAAGTGCGTCTTCATCTTCTGACGAAGGGCTCTCGGCTGCCGCTCTACTATCCAAGCGTGGCGCACCAGGTGGTGGTGGGGACGGCCATGATGCTGTTGGAGCCGTCAAGAATGACATGAGCACCGTAGTGGTTAAGCACGGCCTCCCCGCCCTGGCGATCAACATGGAGGATAAGACGCGCGGCAAGGACCTGAACGAGAACGAGGAGAGCGGCACGCGCGCATCCAAGCGCGCACGCATTGCGCTGTTCAAGAAACTGGAGTAGACTGCTACTGATGCATCAAGTCGGCTGGGTGGGGATTGTGGTCGCTGCCCTAGCAGTCGTGCTCGCTGGTCACGGCCCTAGCGCTCGTGCACGGATGGACGCCGCCCTAGCGCTCGTGCACGGATGGAGTGACGCTTGCTTGTGTTGGTCACTGCGGGAGCAATGGGCACCATCATGTGGTTTTCGCGACCATGTGCCCCATTCGTGCAAAGAAGCAGAGGTTGTGTGAAGGAAGACAGAAAGTTTCGAATAACAGAAGCTCTGATACCGCCTGTTGGGCCACGTGAGTGTCATTCTGTTTGCTGAGCACAAGCAGAAAGTAGACGTACAGAGGTCAGACTGGTGTGAGACAATGTTTCCCGTCCGCAACTAGAGGCAACGAACGCGCCGTGAGGGTCGACGCCAGGAAAACGTTGAAGTCAGAGCCGATGCATGCGTCTGGCCCATCACCAGCAGCCGGCTGCCCAGGCTCAGCAAGGCGGAAAGCCAGTGCACTGGTGCGACGACCTGGCCCGTTGTCTTTCGTTGTCTGGTTGGATGACGCAATGCCCACCAACCTGAGGACAATGTGCCGGCAGGTAGGCAATGGTGAAAACGGATGCATGTGCTGCAGTGCACTCATGCCGAGTACGTGCGTCTCTCGCAAGCAGCCTGGAGAGCACCCTTGCGCGCATCCCCCAGCTAGTTAAGTTGACGTGTTCGTTCTTTGTCTCTGAGACCGCGCGCTGCGCGCTACCGGTCAAGGCAACTGCTGGAGGTCACTGCATTGCATGCAGACTTGACCGGCTTTGAACTGTCTCTCCCTTCTCCCTCAGTACTGACCGGCCATGTACTGTCTCCCCCCTCTGCATCGGAAACGATCCCGCTGCACGACGACCACCGGCCCTTCTTCCCCACTGTGCGCCTTCCTGTCGTGGAACCGAAATGACCACCCACGCATGTAGCGCGTAGACAACAGGTCTCCACAATTTTCACTTGCTGGCTTTGGCCACGACCTTCAAGAAACAAAACATGCGCAGCCCTGATGCGAGAAGAACGACGAAGCAACTAGCTAGGATCGCGAGCTCCCTTGTTTCGGACTAGACATTGGCTGCGGTAGACCGGGTGGAATGAAGTATATCATTAGGCAATTGACCTGTAGCCTCTGATTGATGGCACAGGGGGGTTGCGCCTCTAAATTGACCCCCAACTCTTTTTCCCGCGAGTTACTCTGGCAGAAAATGGTGGCTCGTACCGTCTATCAGCCATTGTGTGTGACCACTCAGCGACCTCCTAGGCCTCTGAAATCAGAGGCCGCCGTGTGCGCTCAGACTGCGCGCGGCTCCCTCTGTTGCTGGTGCCCCACCTTGTACGCCTCCCCCTTCCCCCACGCAAGCGTCAAGCACGCGCCCTCGCGTCTGTGCTGACCAGGGGCTTTGGAATCAGGCATTTTTTGTTGCATTAGGATATATTCCACATCCCCTGACATGCACTCTGGATTGACTATTTGACAAAGACAACTATCCGAAATCGGATCTTGCTCGGCCGGACAGAGTAGGGATCAGGATTATACTCGGATACTCAATTAGTGCGATTTCGGATATAGTTCGGATAGACTGATTGAATTTATTCTCTTGGATGGTGGATCTGGACAATGAGTTGAATTCTCGAAAGGAGACATCGCACGAGGTACAGCCTTACGTGTGCTGGAACTAGGCGCTTCTAATCACAAGAATTTATTGCGATGAACAGCCGTGAAGTACGTCTGGTTGTTGGAACTGATTTTGATGATGCAGCTGTCCTCGTCAGTAGGGATTGTTGAGACTCTCGTGTGCTCACCAGGGGGTGCCCGTTCGGGTTCGCGCGCGGGCTGTTGACAACAAGGCAAACGGGTTCGGACACGGGACAGAACAGTTCGGGCATTCTCCGGCAAGATCGCCGCTTGGCACTGCCAGATGTTGGCGGCAAAACCGGGTGGGGAGGCATCCCCAAGCGCCAGCAATGCGGCGTGGAATCTGTGAGCCGGATCCAGCCAGGTCGTAATTCGATTCAGATTACAGTTTATCCTGCCTTTGGAGAGTCATTCAGGCTCAGTATATCCGGCGGTAGATGGACAGAGTACAATATAGATACGCGGCTGCGGCACGGAGTATGAATGATTACGAGTATATTGTGCGGATATGTCTGGCTCTACTTTATCCACCTCAGGCCCTGGTGCTGACAAAGGTGCGCGCGCTGCCGTGAGCTCCTGCGGCCGCGGGGGCGCGGCACCGGGAGGGTCGTTGGCTTGCCCACGCACCACTGTCGCTGCCAGCCTGGCACCAGTACCCCTTGCTGCTGTGACCGTCCCGTCAGAAAAGACGTTGACGACTGGGTGGTGCCAGCGTTGCTTTTGGCCCCGCAGGCCACGGCGGCGCCAAACGGGCAACTGACTGCGCCTTTGTGGCCGAGGTGCTCCCGTCCGCGTGAGGGGTGCTCGTGGTCCGTCCCAGTGTCTTCTTACTTCTGCTTGGACGACGACAACGGGGTTGGGTTGCCTTATTGGGCACAGCAACGCGGCATCGGGGGGTACCGCTGCGGCGGTAGTGGACAAGTGCTTTGGGGGGCTGTGAGTGCGGCTACCCCGCCGGCAAGGCGTCGTCTTCGTGTGCTCGTCTTCGTGAATGATTGAGGGGCGCCGGGATTGGCGGGTGCGGGCGAGGGCTTGACATCGGCATCTTCCTTGCCACCCCGGGGCAGCCTCTTGCCCGAGCCCGACAACCCATTCCACGCGCACGCGGCGGTCACCAGAAAGAAGGCCAAGACGAGGGCAACAGCGGCGGCTGCATCGGGTAAGAGACGAGCTGCGGCGGCGGCGCGCGCGGAGAAGGCCCAGCAGGCCGCACGTGACCGCGCAGCGGCTGGCGTGCCCCCGCTACGACGGCAACCATCTCGCCAGGGTGCCCCCGCGCGGGCTATCACCTCGACGGCCGCGAACACGTCTGGCGCATCAACTGTGCTTCCCCCAGAGGCTTCCCCGCCGCTGGGGCCGCTTACCGCCGCGGTTCCACCACCATTGGCGGTCATACCGACGGGTTCTGTCATCTTGGCGCTCGCGCCGACGCCCGCGGCCGCGACGTCGGCCCCACTGCCATGTTTCGCGGAGGGCACCGCCCCAGTCGTGATTCCCACGCCAACGCCCGGTTTTGCGGCAGCACGGGCGCTTGAGGCGGCGGCACCGCTTGCACTACCACCAGCCCCGGTGACCGCTCTCTCATTCGAGACGCTTGCCGCGACACCCGCGGCTGTCTATCCGCCTCGTCCGACGTCTGCCACCGCGCCGATCGTCTTGCCCGCACCGACGCGCCCCGTGATGGGCGCGCCAGTGCCGGCGTTGTGGGATACCGGTCGACTGCCAGAGGCAGCACCGACGACTGCACTGGCAATGACTTCAGCTCCGGTGCTTCCTGGCGTCGGTAAGCCGGTGCTCGCGGCGGCAGCAGTGGCCTCTTTTTCGCACGCGAGGCTCGTCACCCCGGACACCCAGACGCCCGCTTCGGCCAGCGACCCCACAGGTTTGGCGGTGAGCGCGGCCCGTGGAGGTTTTGGGCCCTTGCCGGACGCCGCCTCGGGCTCTAGAGTGGGTGCCACAAGCGCCCAGCCACCTTTCCGAGTTGTTACTGCCCCATCGGCGTCTGCTGCTGCTTCCCGTACGGAACGCGCCGCCCTAATCGCCGAGGGTAGAGCCAATCCCGGCTCTGCCGCCAGTGTCTTGTGCATGTGCTCAGACAAGCGCGGCGTCAAACATCTTCTCGTGCGGATTGATGAGCTGGAGGCTGCGGGCAAGAAGCGCCGTGCCGCAACCACCATGCAGCTGAAGGACCGGAGCAAGCGACAGACGGCGGCATCAGCTCACGCAGCCGACGTCAAGCGCATTCTCAGCGAGGTGCTGAAGGCGGTTAAATACGTCAGCACTGCCATCGGGCATGGCGCCTCGGCTGAAAAGGAGCTCTGCCGCGCAGTTGATGAGCGAGGCGCTGGTCCCGCAGAGCCCGCGGGTGCTGCCGATCGGGCGACCCGGCCACTGTCGCGTTGCTCTCCCCGGCGTTCCTCGAAGTGCCCAGAAATGTGCCGTGGGCCAAGGACATGGTGGTAAGTCGCGAGCTCTGCTCTTGTTGCTGGTTTCAGTTGACGAGGGACAGCGAGACGCCTCCTCGCTTGGAACCTCGTCACCTTGGGCGTACTGACGTGATTAAGTTCCTCCTCTCCCTTGTGTTTGTTCTTGGTGCTCTGACATACTATCCCCACGACTTTTTGGGTCATGCGCAGAATGCCATCCGCCTCGAAACGACATAGGCGTTCAAGGACAACACCGCCGATGCCGTCCCGTGGCCGTCGACACACACCAATCGGGAGATGGCAGCCCGGCACTTGCACGACAGGTTTCATTTCCCGGGGGGGTTGCCTGAGGCGCGTTGGACGCTTTCAAAGACGGTACTGGCACCGTGCGCTCCGAGGCATAACCACGGCAAGCACTTCAAGGAGGAGACGGTGTTGACATTCCTGCGCCGAGGAATCCCCCGCTTCCATCGAGCGGTGCTCGAGGCGGCGACGGAGGGCTTCCTGGAACGAGCAGCTGTTTTGCTCAACATGCCTCTGACCGGGCCTAAGCGCAACAGACGCATGACGGCCGCCAACGCGCAGCGGTGCTTGGATGGGAACTGGTTGTTTGCTGATCAGTTTGGCCGGGAGGCCATGTTGTGGGGGCTCCACCGGGCGCTCGCCAGGATCAATGGACTGCGCGGCACCATGTTCGAGGTTGGAGATACCAAACGCAAGATATACCAAGTGCGGTATGGCATGTACGTGTCCATTGTGACAAAGGTATGTAAGGGTATCTTTGTCTGCCTGTGCTTTGATCATGCAGCTATCTCGTACATGTGATTGAGTGCCTTGGTTTTCTTGCATGTTTGTCTACGTCTGCGGGTGCGAAATGAGTTGGGGCTGACGGTGTTTTGTCTGTTGGCACGAGCAGGTCTTTGTAACGCTCTGTGAAATGGCAGGCTACGAGCGCTTCACGACCGGTGCCGCCAATGTCGACGAGTGCTACCTCAAGGTCTGGGCGGTGCTGCTGGAACTCGTCCACGAGCACCTGCCATAAAGCAACCAGGAACACAGTGGCCTCCAGCTCCTAGACGGCAACGACCCACAGCGGATGGTCGCTCCCGGCTTCACGACTTCCCGTCTGTGGGGCACCCGGACGTGCGGTTTGGCAACAGCTGGTGAAGGGGCCGCAGGCCGCTCACTCACAGCGCGTCCACGCGCTGCCTCCGGTGGTCCGGCGACTGCCCCCCCTCCTGGCGCCCTACTTTCCACCCCGACTGTTTCTCTGCCTGCCGCCCCGCCTGCTGCTCTGCCTGCCGCCCCGCCTGCTGCTCTGCCTGCCACCCGCCTGCTGCTCTGCCTGCCGCCCCTCCTGCTGCTCTGCCTGCCGTCCCGACTGCTGCTCTTCCAGCCGCTCTCCCTGATGCTCTTTATGGTGCTGTTCCTGGAGCTCCGCCTTCTGCCCCGCCAGCGACACCACGCAATGGGGCGCCATTTTCGGCTGCCACCTCTGGTGTTCCTGCGACTACGGCAGTTGTGATGCCCGCGGTGGCACGCGCTGTGCCTCGCGCGGCGAACCACGGCGCACCATGTGCTTCCCCAGTTGTCATGGCCAGCGCAGTCGCTACTCCGTCTGTCGCTGCCGCAGAGGCAGCTGCTGCCGCCGTTGCTCCTGGTCTAGCGGCGGTCAACAGTGCTGCAGCCGCTGCTGCAGCCGCTGACGCAGAAGCCGCGAAGGATGACGGTGCTTTCAGCGACCGGGACGAGTTCCTAGACGGGCTCGAGGATGACTCGGACGACTACGAGGGGGACGCCTGAGTAGAGTTTCCAACTGTTCTCACGTAATGGTGATGCCATCTCACCGTCGTCAAGGTTGCTGTCATCAGTTGAGGGTGATAGAAGAGGTGCATGTGTGCACCACGTGAGTACCAGCCATTGACCGCTATAGTGTACAGTGTTATGTGTTCTCCCACATGTATTTTTCTTTGATATTCTCTGCCTCTGGCCTGGCTGCGAGAGCACGGGTGCAAGCGTACCAGGGCTGGCGCTCAAGGCAGCGGGCAAGGACAGTGACTGTGACGGTGCTCGAGAACAAGTGAGCTACGACAAGCCCCGGTTTCCCGGCAGGCCGCTTCCGTCGCACTGCTGAGATCCGTGCACTACGCACTGCCGCGCGGTACAGAGAACAATCGGTCGGGGAATGCGAGCACGTGGCAAGCAGTCGGTCAGGAGCGGCGGGTGCTCTGGCCTTGTGGTGGCGGCAATCAAGACGTTCTGCCGGCAAGACCGCGTCGCCACGGTGCACCCGAGCACTGGCTGCTGTACGACGCTGGCTTGTGGGACCCTGCTGACACCTCTCCGACTGGTGTGCCATGGTTGAGCGAATAAGCTGCACATAAAATCACCTAGTACAGACAGCTACAAATACGAGTAGCGGTGTCAGACAGTCGAAGCAAGAACTGTCAGCAGGACTGTCAGCTCTCAGTACCTTCTTGTGAACACGTATTGGAGACCCCTCTCCTGAGGCCATTGAAGAGGAGAACGTTTCTCAAGAAGAGGCGGCTGTCGTCTGCTGTTCGTTGTGCCCATCGACTTCCGATTGCTGAGACTGATGAAAATCGATTCGTCCGGGCGATGTGCCCCCAACGAGAAATTGACAAAATAACGCGTTCGTTCGCTGGCACCCGATGGGCGACGATGCGGCCTGGCCCTCGGCGCACGGCCGGTCGGTGCACGGACAGGGGAGCGACCGACTGAAAAAGTGCAAAGACGCCGCCCTGCCCCGCTCAAAAATTCAAAAACATGCCCCTCAGAGAGCACAATCGCATCTTCGTCGTTAGTACGGTTAGCTGCTTCGACCAAGTGCAGCAGGAATCGTCGTTTCCAGCCAGTACAACGCACTCAACCGCGCTTTTCGCCCCATTGAGGGCGATCCGTCGCTGGAAACCATACAAACGACCCTTACAGAGAACGTGGACACTCGCTCGAAGAAAGAAACACCTGGGCAACATTGCCCAAGGCTTGCGGACATGTCCATACCAACAGCCTACAGCACAACGTCCTGTGTCGCTGTCACGGTCTCGTTTTACGTGCACAGCGTCTCGTTCTCAAGACCTCCCGCGACGTGCACTGGCCTCAGAAAATTTTAAAAGGGGCTCATGGGGTGGACGGTGGTCAGTGTGTGCTCATCTTGAGTAGTACCCTGAACTTAAGTCCAGGGAATGTTTGCTGCATACGAACCTCCATTCAGCTGCAACGTGTGGATCTTTGAATGGTGGGAGAGCTTATGTGAAGACGGTTCGAAGAGCTGAGGCCGCGCGGGACCCAGGACCCCGGGGACTTACATCGACACGGGGGCTACATATGACTCAGCGAGGTAGTCAGGAACTTTACAGGGGTGGGTGAAATCGTTCACATACGTTGCACGAACCGAAATGCGGGGCTGGAGGAGGAGAGAAGAGACGCATTTAAAACTGCTGCGGTCGAAATAGCGACAGCGGACAGGCGAGATAGGCGAGACGGCGCCAAGAGGTGGCGCGACTCTCTGACACGAAGCTCGTTCAGAGCTAATATCACAGCTGTCACTCGCATATATCGCGAATAAGAGGCCTTTTAGGACGACGCGTGGCACCTGCCACGTCGGAAGCGATCCGCTTACGCAGGATTTGCGGTCTATAGCGATGACGGTGCATCGCTGTCGACGAGTCCGGCACCCTTGTGCTCCCTGACGCACGTGACGTGGGCGACGTGTGAGGCCTCCATGCCCTCACGTCACCCGCGCAAGGCCCTCCCAGGCAGTGCAGAAGACCAAGAAAAGAAGCACGGCACTCCCCTGGACGGTCGGGCGGCGAGCAGTACCCCGCCCGGAGGCGGTCTAGCAAGCTTTGTTGTCTGCAGCTGTTAAGTCACAGCTTGGTGAAGGGCCGGACAGGAGAGATTTTGTGCCCGCCTGCACCTGCGTCAGGGGCTGAAATCTCCAAGCTCGGAAGATGCTTGGCTGTGCGAGGTCGGCTGGAGGGCGTCCTGTACGCCGGCCCCGCGACCGGGGGCTGCAGGGCGGTTCTGGGCTGGCCCTTGGGCGACGCTGCCCGGTGGCTGAGCGCCCCCTCTCCGCTCGCCCAGCGCCGCCGCCGAGCGGCCGGGACGGTCTCCCTCACAGCCAGGGGGACGGAGGCTCTCTGGAGTGGCTGTGAGCGGCGATTTCCCGGCCGGCGCGGGTGGTTTGCCGCTGCTGAGTTGCCGCTGCTGGGTTTCCGCTGCTGCGTTGGCGGTGGTAGGTTGCCATTGCTGGGCTGGCGCCGTTCGGCCTTTCGGGTGGTGCAGGTCGGCCTTTCGTGTGGTGCAAGTGGGCGGCCTGGGCTTTGCGGGGCGCTTCGGGCGGGGTGCTGTGCGTTGCTGTGCGTTGCTGGGCGCTGCTGGGTGTTGTAGGTGGGCGTGCTCAGGCGGTGCCGGGCGTTCTCGCTGCCGGTCGGGGTTGGCTTTGTGCGGGGGGTGGGCGCCCGTGGGCACTCTGGGTATTGCATGGAGCCCACGGAGCGGGGTGGGTGCGCGTTGGGCGGCCTTGGCGGCCTGGGCGGTCCGTGCGGCTGTGCGCAACGGACGTTCTGGGCGCTCTGGGAGCGCTGGGAGCCCTGGGCGGGCTAGCCGGGCTGGCCTTGTATGGAGGGGGGGCGGAGCCAGGCGCCGCCCGCCTAAATCACCAGAGCACTAAGGCACCCAGGCCAGCATCCACTTTGATCGGTGCTTCGCCAGGCGTTGGCGTCACCGCTGGACACCTGCCTGCCTTTAAGTTGCAACTCCTCTTTCCCGGCAGCGGCGGCGTACACTGCCGCCGCTCGCCGGGGTTTCCGCTCTGCGCGAACCCCCATGGCGCCATCCTTTTTCGCCTGCTCCGCGTTCTCCCCACCCCCCTCTCTGTGACCACCCTGGCCCCTTCCCTATCGTGCGTCGCCTTGGTCTCCCCCCATCGAAGTCGCGCCGAGAAGGCCCGTGACAGCGCCGGACGGGTGGCGCTGAAAAAAGCGCTGTAGCGCGTGGGGCTCGGCGTACAGCCCGACGTGATCAACAAGACCGAAAACACCCGCGCCCCATCCATGGGATGGCGCAAGCGCACCTACGCCGAGGAGATGCTCGCCGCCGCCGCGGCGGCGCTCGCGGACGCCGGCCGAGATGGGGCCAGTGCGCCCGCGTCCGACGGCCTGGCCCGTGCTGTCCTGGTCCGTCCACGGCGCTCGGCGCGCCAAGCCGCAGCCGCTCCTGCTGTGACCGACGCCGCCACTGTCGAGGCCGAGCGCGGCCCCGCTGCTGGCGACATTGTTGGCGCCGCCAATGGCGACAGTGCTGGCGCTTGCTACAGCAATGTCAACGCTGACGGAGGCGGCTGCCGGCGCCGCGACCGCAGCAGCGCGTCACCCGCTCGTGATGACCGCGCCATTCGCCTCGGCGCCGCCTGCCTCCGTAACGCTCGCTCTGGTGCCAGCTATGGCGACGGCGGGCGCGGCGACAGCGGCGAGGACGGAGTAGGCGCCAGAGCCGTTGTCGGGCAGTGTCGCGTTACGTTTTCGGGCGTCGACGGAGACAGGAAAAAGGCTGGGAGTGGGGGACCGGGGCGAACAGGCGAGGCTGGTGCTGCTGCTTCTGCAGTGGACTCCAGTGGCCGCGGCCGAGGCAAAAACGACGGCGGCGGCGTGGGGGAAGCGTCTCTTGGCGCTGCATGCCCTTCTCCCACACGCACCCGTGCCACCCCGGCGGCAGCGCGCCGCCACTATTGCGGCAACGTTGGTTGAGGCGACGTGGCCACCGGCTCCACGGTGATGGCGTGGTCGGCGGTGAAACAACCGGTGGCCCCGGGTGCCGACGACACTCCGGAGTTTGGCGACGAAATCCGTCTAGTGCGTCGCGGTACGGCCGTGCTTGCAGCCCACCCGCAGGACGTCGCGTCCCAGATGGTGCAGGAGCGCGCAGTGCGGATCAAGTGCATTGAGCTGGCGGAGCAGATGGAGGTGAACTCTGCGTTGGCTGCTTCCTGCCCAGGTGACGCGAAGGAGGCGGCCGCTTGCATGGACGAGCAGATGGACGCACACGAGGAGGTGCGCTGTGGCTTGGACATGGAGGCAACGGTGGACATGGACAAGTCGGCTCCTGCCCCTGCGTCGGCGCCCCAGCATACTGGCATGACGCCGATGGATGTGGAGGCCGCTCTCAAGCGCGGAAGCATTCACGTGGTGGGGACCAGGCGCGGCGGCCGTCGGTGGGACGGCGCGGCATTTCGCCGCAGCGCGGCGGCGAGGCGTGCCGAGTTGGGCAATTACGGTCGCGTGCACTGACGGGGCGCACGGGCGTCGGTCGCGCGCTCTGCTGCTTGCGGGATCGCCCTAACCGACGATGCAGGAGCTCCCGGCAATGGGCGTGGGCGCTCGTGACCGCATCCTGAGAAGATGGCGTTGTGCCGCGCGGGGCTGGCGGTGAGCCGGGACCCCGTCATCGGGACAGACCAGACGAGCGCGGAGTTCTTTGCGGCCGTAGTGAACGCCTACCGCCTCGGTTTTAGGCTGCCGGCTGGGTTGCAGGCGCGGTAGGCCGCTGGGATAGTCCGCTTCATGCGGTACTCACTCTTCAAGAACGTGCAGCTGTTTGCGTCCGTGTACGCGCGGGTGTGCCGACGTAACCGGACGGGCAACCTGTTCAACGAGGAGCTGATCCGTGCCGCGGAGGCGGAACTGGACGCGGGCGTTGCCTACGAGGCGGTGCAGACCGACCCCGACCACGACCCGGAGGAGCCAGAGCCCCAGGGGCGGTCGCGGGCGCGCGGCTTCCGCTCGTCTGACTGGATTCCAAGCTGGAGAATCCTCCGCAGAGCGAAAAACTTCTGGTGCCGCGGCGGCGGCGGCCGCTGCGACGCCGCCGCGCGGTCGCCGTCCGTCGGCGGCATTGTCGCGCGTGCGTGAGCGCCGCACGTCGGCCGCCAGCGAGGGGGCCGAGGACGAGGACGACGACGCAGAGGATGAGGGGGATGCAGACGGCGGGTCAGATCCGTGGCGGGCCCCCGAGTGGGAAGCCATCCCCATCGTTACTAAGCGGGCCAAAGCGACACGCTTGGTCGAAGTCGCGATGCAGAGCGACTGCGCATTGATGGCGCGCTCGCTCGGTTCCCTGGCGGAGGCGGCCAACGACCATTTGGACCAGTCGTTCTTCTTCGCTCGCTGGATGCGGCACACGGAGGACGCGCGGCGGTGGGCGGCGGCGGAGACGCAGCGACGTGTGGAGCGCTGCCGCCAGCGGTTGCTCCGCGCCGAGGCCGCGGATGTGCGCGGCGCGACGCGCCTCAACAATGGTGTGGCAGCGTCGGAAGCGGCCTCGGCGGTAGGATGCTCAGCTCGGCAGGGGCGAGCGGCGTCACCATCGCAGACGCCGCAGTCCACGGGTGTTCCGGCGCGCGCCGCGGCAGCGGCGGCACCAACAGGGGCGAACACCCTATCGCCATCACGGGATCTGTCGACGAACCCGTCGCCGCCGCCGCCGTCGCCGTCGCCGCCTCCGAGGCGGCCTCCTCCACCTCCGCCGACTCTGCTGCCGTCGCCAGCACTGCCATGCCTCACGCCGCGGCCACCATCGCCATCATCACGGCCTTCTCGCTTGTGGCGGTCGCCGCTGTCGCCGCGGCTGTCACCGCCGCGGGTGACGGCGGTAAAAGGCACTGATCAACCGTTGGGTTGCGTCTCTCTGCGGCAGCCGCGACCACGACAGCCGCCGCCACCACCGTCTCCGCCGCCTCCATCGCCCCCGACCTCACCTCCGTATGCTGCGCAGGCGGCACGTTTCTCGCTGCCTCTATCTGGGGTTCCGACCGCGATCGCACCGGGTAGTGTTCCACGGACGGGGACGGTGCTGCAGCCGCCATTTCCTCCCGAGCGCGTCTTTCCGCCGCGTGTGTCGCCGGCGGCCGCGCCTATCATCTCCATCAGCAGCGGCACGTCCACAGCAGCGGAGCCGCTGCCCGGCGTCGTCGCGGTCATCACCATCAGCAGCAACGACTGCACGGCGAAGGGCGACCGCAAAGCGGCTTCGTCGAAGACAAAGACGGACGGCAACGAAGCCGCCGAAGCGGGCGGCATCAGCCGCGCGGCCGCCAAGAGATTGGCTGACGCCAAGCGCGGCGCGACCTTCCAGGCAACCAAGATGCGCAACTTCATCGCGTATGGCCCTGCGACGAGGGGACCGCACGGTGGCGCCAGCCGCGGCCGCGCGCCAATGCTTCGCCGGCGCCGGGATTTCGGCATTGGCGGCGAGCGCGACGTGGCGGACATTGATGATAAGTTTTTGAGCTACGCGCCCGGCGACAATGGGGAAGAACACGGCGCGGGGGACACGAGATCTGTAGTTGTGTCTTCGTCAGAGGTGCCGCGTTTGCGCCTTGCTTCTTGCTTGCTTGCCTGTCGTTGTATTTGTGTGTGGTGAGAGCTTCGATGGCGTTTTCGGGGGCTTTTGCCGCTGGCGTGTTGTTCACTTTGTGTGTGTTTGTGTGTGTGCTTGTGTGTGTGTGTGTGTTTGTGTGAGTGTGTGTGTGTTTGTGTGTGTGTGTGTGTGTGTGTTTGTGTGTGTGTGTGTGTGTGAGTCAGTGAGTGAGTGTGTGTGTTTAGATAGAAAGAGGGCAAGAAAAATGGTCTGCCCCCGCCTTCTGGCGAGGGTTTTCCTAGAGACCTTGCAGAGAGCAACAAGCCGGGCTACACGCCTCTCAGATGATAGGCAGGCCCTCCGTCACGCCTTGCGCGCCGCGGGACGAACTGCCCCCGACCGCACCCCCCACGCGCGCGGCCGCCCACATAATCCCACGGGCCGCCTCAAGCCGCCCCGTGCCGTCGACCATGACGGCGGCAGGCAGCATGTGCCACAGCGCGGAGCGCACACCCCGACGCCGCCCCCTCGGCCGCTGACGCCGCCTTGGCGACGGCCGCGCGAAGGAGCACGTCGACCGCGCGCAGCGGCGTCGACCGCGAGCAGCGGCACGTCGGGTGGTGACGAAAATCGCGTCAGCCAGCCAAAGGTGCGGAAGGCGTGCCGCCGCGCAATCACTGCGCTGCGCCGCCGCGCCGGGGGGGGGAAGCCCCCGCCACCCCGAACGGCACCATCGCCGCCGCCGCCAACGCTCGGCGCGACCGCCGCGGTCACGGCGCCGAGGTCGGCGTCGCCGAGCGCTGCCCGGAGTTCGGCAATGAGCGTGTCTTGGATGGGGGAGCGGCGCCCGTCTCCGCTGCAGCTGTGGTTCCCGGCGCCGCCGCCGCCGCCCCCGCCCGCTGCCCCCCCCCCAGTCCGCTTCCGGCAACAGCTCGGCCGCCGCCGCTAACACGGCCCGCAGCGTCACCGCCGCCTCCTACGACACGTACGGGACGACGGACAGCAACAGCTCCCGCACGAACGACAGCGAGAGCGCTCACGCGTCCCCGCCGAGACCCGCCACCCGCTTCGGCGGTGCGTGCGCAAGAAGCCGCCCAACCGCGACAATGAGCGACGGCGCCGCCTCCGCCTCCGCCACGCCGAGCGCCGTGCTGGAACAACACGCCCCTTCGACGACGCCAAATACCCCATCTCACGTACCCGTGGCCACGACGCCACCGTGGACGCCGTCGGGCAGCGTGCCGGCCGCGTCTCGCCCGCCGCCGGCGCGCACAAACAGCGTGCACGCGGCGGCGCGGCACGCCGCCGACACGCACGTGAGGCACGGGAAGGCAGCGGTCGCTACGCGCGCCACGCCTGCGTCAGGGGTGTCGAGGAGGGCGAGCACGCGCGGGAGCGCCGCGTCAGCGTCGGCGGCGGCGGTCGCCGCCAAGTCGCTGCCGGCACCCGACCGCCGCCGCCGCCGCCGCCGCCGGCCGGCGCGGCGGCGGCGTTCACGGCCGCCAAGGAGGTGAGGCCCGCGGCGAGCAGCGCGGGGCGGCAGCGACTGCCTTCCCTTACCGCCCCGAGGAGCCCCCCCCTCGTAGCCGTAGCGCAACACCGACGTGGTGAGCTTCGTCACAACCACTGCCGCGCCGACGCTCGGCGCGGCGTCCGTCAAACCGACGAGCGTAGCGGCCGCCGCGCCCCGCAGCGTCGCACGGACCTCAATCAGCTGCGCGCAGCCGCCGGCGGTCGCGGCCGCCCCTCCGCCGCACCCGCCGCCGTCGCCGTCATCGTCGCCGTTGCCGCCGCCGCAGTCTGGCGGCAGCGCGTCGCCGGTGGCGGCGGCTGCACACGCACTTGCCCACGCCGGCCTGCGGCGGCTCGAGCACCAAACACAACCCCGCGAGCGCCCGCAGCGTAGGCTCGTCACGCACGAGCGCAACGCCACGGTCGCGGCTGGCGAGCACGCCGACGCGCGCGGCAAGGTTGGTAAACAGCGGCGTGTCGCACAGGTGGAGGGGCGGAGGCGCTTCAGCAGCCACCAGCGGCGCCAGTTGCAGGCCCGCCTTGCCTACGTCGCCGACGCGGCGGCGCTTGACCGCCGGACAGGCGGCGGCGGCAGCGGCGGCGCTCCCCCACGCCGCCCGATGCTTGAGCGACGGCGCTTGCGGCGCGGCGGCGAGGCGCCCGAGCACCGCACCGCGGCAAGCACCGCGGCGGTCACCACCCCCCCTCCCCCCCCCCACTTCCGCCAGTTGCGCCGCCGCAAAAACTGCAGCGGCAGCACGGTCGTCAAGCAGGCCGCCACGCGTGCGGCAGGGTCCCCCCCCCCCTTGGACTCCGCCAAGCGTGCCGCCACGCCCGCCACCGCCGGCAGCAGAGCCGCCGGCACGCTGTCGGCGGCGGCCACGACGGGCGGCGCGGTGAGCGCAGCGGCGGCGGCCGCCGCGGCGGCACCCGCCGACGGCGCGTCGGCGGCGGAAAGGCGCCCGATCACCCGCAGCGACGACGCACCGAGCGCGTCCGCCGCCGAAGGCGTGTCTCCGGGCGGCGGCCACACGACCCGCGTCCACGCGCGGCCGTCCGCGAGGGCGGCCGCCTGCGGCGGGGGGCCACCGAAGGCGCGAACAGTAGCTGCCCCCGTGGACTCTGCAGCGGCCGAGCGCTCAGGGGGAGGGTCTTACGGTCCCCGCGCTGCCGCGTACCTCGGTGGCGGCAGCCCTCGCCAGCGCAAAACGAAACAGACAAACATGCCAAGGAAAAAAAAAACTCAAGGGAGAAAAACAAACTTTCCAAGTGGTCGTCCATCTGCACGTCTCCGACAGCGCCATTCATCCATAGCCCGTACTCCACGTTGTGCGCCCCAACAGGTAGGGCTCCAGGTACTCGGCACGCTTGCTATAAACATGCTCCGTCATGGCGTCCCGTAAAGCATCCTGGTCCATCACTGCAGCCCTGGCTTGCAGAGAACAGGAACGAGCCGGGCGGGGGCTCCACCCCAACGCGTACCACTGGAATCTAACCCCTCGGCAGAGGGTCGAGGGAAGTATGCACGACGACGCCGTGCGCAGCACCGCGGCCGCGCCCAGCCGGATCGTCACAACCGGCGGCCGCAGCGCCAGGGGCGGACGGGGCCGCCACCCCACCCCCCACCCCACCGCTTCTCGTACCGTCGTCGCGACCGCGACCGCCGCCACGGCCGGCCGGATTGTCAGCACCGGCGGCCGCAGCGCCAGGGGCGGGCGGGGCCGCCACCCCACCGCCCACCCCACCACTTCTCGTACCATTGTAGGAACCGCCGCTGCAGCTGCGCGCCGCGGCGGCGGCAGACATGCGCCGAGTGCCAAAGAAATCACCCCGCCGCTCGAAGAAAATCATGTTGTACAAACGTGCCATCGCATGAACAGCCTGAATCATTTGCGGCACGGTCGTGAATCTCGATGGCCGCAGGAGCACGTGGAGCCTCGACGTCAGCACACCGTACAGGCGCTCCACGTCTTTTCGCACCGTCTTTTGGAGACGGTTAAAGATGCGCTGCTTTCGAGTGCTGGGGTTGGCGTAACATGACTGGAACACAGGATATTTGTGGTAGACTTTGTCCGTGAGGTAGTACGGCATCGTCCGCGTGCGCCCGTTGACGGTGTAGGGCAGGTCTTTGGGCGGCCAGTTGTCGTCTATCATGTCCATAAAGAGCGGGGACTGGCCAAGCACATTGAGGTCGTTTTGCGATCCAGGCGCGCCGGCAAAAACGTGGTGGATGTACAGATCATGGTCGCAGATTGTCTCGAGTACGATGGCGTGCCGCTTCTTGCGTGAGATGTCCTGACCATCCAGGGCTTTGGGGCATCCCCGCCGCTCCCAGTGGGAGCAGTCGAGAGAGCTAATGCAACCCGGTAGGCCCCTCGCCGCGCTGCGCTCCATGATGGCGCTGAGCTTTGTCTTGGTTGGTTAGCGGAGGCACTCGGGCTCGTAGCGAGTGATCAGGAAATCGAGCAGCTTCTTGAAGCATATCTCGATAGTCGCCTTGGATAGCCGCACGTACTCGTCGGCGCGGTCATGGGCCTCGCCGAACGCGAGGACACGGAAGGCGGCCACGAGCTTCTGCAATGCGTATGCCTGTGCCTGCCCCATCGCGTTGACCGTCTGGCGCCAAAAGGGCTCCTCTTTGATGCCCTCAAAGATGCGCTCAAACACAATGCGGGGCACCCGAAAGCGGCGCTCAAACGTCGCTTCGTCATAGCCGGGCTCGTTGCCGTCGAGCCCGAAGTAATCAGCCATGATGCGGCGCATGCCGCCCTCAAAGTCTCGATCTCGGTTGGCGCGGCGGCCGGGCACCGAGCCGACGTACGCACGGGGTCCATAAGCGCCGCCGCGGCGCAAGCGCAATGCGTTCGTGATGGCCACAGACCGAGCAGCTGGGACGGCGGCCACGGCCTCGTCCGCCGACGGGCTGCCGTCCGCGGCAGCATCCTCTTCTGACGTCAAATCGGGCGTGGACGGGGGAGACGGGGTGGCCGACGCGTAGCGATGCGGCTGTGGTAGCGCGTCCATGACGGTGGTCGGGCGATACAAGGTGGGCGGGGGCAGGGGGAAAGCGCGCAGGCGTGCTAGCGTGCGCGGTGACAGGGGTGCGAAGATGGTGTGGACGGTGGCGGCGGTGGTGCCCGCGATGGTGGTCGCGACCGCGGTGGTGACCGCAGCGGTGTGGTGCCCATCCCGGCGGCGTGTCCCCCTGTACACGCCCCCCGCACCTCTGGTGCCCCTCGGTTGGGGGGGTGCCTCAGATGGCTGGAGGCGCACAAGGGAGCGCGACAACCGTAGTTGGGTGGCCCACACACTGGCCCCAGAGGGGGGGGCGCCTCTCCAGCCCCCGCTGCTGTGGTCTCTCGAGCAATTCGGCCGGCTCACTATTCAGTCGCCAAACTGGGCATGAGGCTGGGCAGCCGTCATCCAGCAATGTGCGGACCGAGCCCATGGCGCAGTGCTGCAGACTGACGGTCACCCGTCACTGAGCCCACCGTTCTGGGAGTTTGCGCCGCGAAGTTCGTGGGGGGGAGGATACGTTACCCATCGCCCTCGCACCCGCTTTTGGGCACCCAGAGTCACAGAAAAAATCATGACAGCTCGTGCTCTTTTCATGAGCCTCGCGCAATCAGTGCGCCGGCCTCGCGGCCATCACTTTCCAGGCCCCGAGACGCTGTCGAGGGGGTCTCGCTGCCGCTCTCAGCCTGTTTTTAGGCACACAATTGCGCGTGTGCGCACCGAGACGCTCTGCCGCACCGCGCTGTTTTCTTGGCGCGCCCCGCCCCGTACGGGTCATAGTAGCGACTGTCGTCCCTGGGATGGGCCACGTGACAGGGAGAGTGCCCCGGTGCTCTCTCGCTGTACATGCCACGCTTGCAGTCCCATGAACAATCCGCAGGAGCCCCGCGCGACCCCTCGTGCTTGGGTTAACCTGGCCACGCATTCCCTGGCGGAGACGGTCCTGCAACGGGCTTCCGCGTCGGCCTCGCTGGCGTTCCGTGCCCCACCGATATTATTTGCACAGCTTCCGCACCGCCTGACTGGGCTGACCAGAGAGGCCCTCGTGAGGGAGCGGTATTTGACGGCTTGTTCAAGCCCGCGCGTCGGGGTAGATGACGTTGCGACGTGGCACCGTCTTGATTTGGTCTGTAACGAGCCCCGAGGCCCAGATTGGCCGCGTTCGGTCCCAAGTTCGCCCTTTTGGGCTCGTTCAGAGACTCGTATGTGCGAACCCGGGAGATTAGAAACCGTTTTTGGGGGAGGGTTCGCACTGTACGATCCAGCGTGCGAACCGACGCTGATTTACGCGGTTGTGATTCCATTCATTGTTTTATGGCCTTCTGTGGATTCTGGCACGCTTGTGCGGGCAGATCGAACGCCGACGCTGCTAGGTTGTGCGTATCGGTGCCACGTGGACAACGTGGCGCAAATATCTGCTACGTGTGTGAACTGGCGACGTTGGTGGTTCTGCTCCTAAAGAGTGGGCGCACGCAAGCCCGTTTTCGCAAGAAATTCTAGTCAGACGGCATGTTGCAGCACCAGATCGTCGGGAAAGTGGAACGCATACTAGACGTGTACTAAGACGCGTACTTCACCAAATTTCATGTACTACAGGCCCGATTGCCTTACTGGCATCAATTCGTAGCGGCCGCCGTGGGGGGGGCGCCGAACGCACGTCATCTGGCGGGGGGGGGGTCCAGAACGTGGGCTACAAGTCTCACGTTCTGGCCGCGGTGGGGTGTACCAGATAAATCGGGCCATATTCGTGGGCTTGTAGCCCCTGCTGAAGCAGGCTACAAGTGACGCGCACACAAGGAAATCGGGTATGTCGTCATCGGTTCGGAGCGTGTCAGCGCCGGTCAGGGCGGATTGTCACCTATCAATCCAGGTTGGGCGTCTCTGGCCTGCCAGAAGCCACCAGAGCTCAACACGTAGAGGCGACAGCTCGGGAGTCACACATCACTTCCATTGCTGCAGCTCGGGAGCTCGACGTGCTCTCGAGAACTGGACAGAGTCATCATATTCTTTCTCACCGCTGCGCCCGAGTCGTGTGCAAGCGCACTGCAAATACGTGCGGGCGCCAGAGACGGACCCTGGCCTGTCCCCTGTCCATGTCTCTGTCCCCGCCCCGCGCTGTCTGGCCTGCTCCCAAGCGCTTCTCTGTTACACGCACGTCTCTCAACCGGGACACTGGAAGCACGCATTGGCGAAAGCCTCGACAGGCACCTCTGCAGTTACCCATTTACCCTACCCTCCCCACCCTCACACCCATCCCATACCCCTGCCCCCCGCCTCCCCTCCTCATTCGTCATCCGTGTCCGCTTCCGCGTCACTGTCCGTAAAGGCGTTCACGAAAACGCGAGCGGCGCGCAGCTCTACAGCGGTGGACAGTACCTCGTCAGGCATGACTAGCAAGCCATGTCGTTCGCAAAGGTCCTCCCAGTCATGCTCGACTGCGACCCAACCCACAATGTCATTGACATCCACAATGTCCAGACGGGCCGCATACCCATTGGGTGGCACCGCCCATCGCAGTCGCTGACATCCGTAGTCCGTCAGTACACACCCCTCATGAGGTGGCGCTTCCTCTACCCGCCGTACGACCAGTCGCTTCCGTCGACCAGTCCAGGACTGCACAGCGAGTGCAGCTTGCCCGTAATACTGGGTGCCATCTGGCCCAGTTTTCTGAAGCCAGTCATACCACGGAGCCCCATGGAAGCTCGGTGCCGCCCGAATGGTGTTGGCCACCCGACCACGCCACGGGGCGGACGGATTCCCATAGTACACGGAGTCACAGTAGTACGAGGTCTCGCTGCCCTCCTCCTCCGATACAGCACAGAGTCCAGGAATTTTGCGGTTGCGCGCCAGCTGCGCCGCAGTACAGCGCCGAGAGAACTGGAGAGGTCGGCTGCGGCGCCCGGCGTTCGCCAACGTTGCATCTGGAACGGCTATAACAGCGCGCTCCTCTTCCTCGAGCAAACAGGCAGCCACCTGCTGGTTCACTAGCAGCTGCTCAACGAGCTGTTCGCGCCTCTTGTTGGTGGCCTTTTACGCAGCTTTCACTGCCTTGTGCAGCTTCTCATTGTAGCCTGTGTTCCCGTCGAACAAATTGGCCCGCAGGCGGAACTCATCGAGTAGATGCACAGCAAGGCGGTGTATCTTTGTACTATGTGACGGACCAAGTAACGGCTCGTAGTAATCGACGACCCATTTCCGCGCCATTTCAGCAACTGCCGCCGCTTGCGAGCCAGTGATTCCACCACCAGTACACCGCTCAGAAAAGATGCTCATCGTCACGTGCACGAGCGCACACACGGCCCGCGTCACAAGCCCGTGGTCCGTCTCGTCCTGCAAGGAGCCAATTGCGGCGAGGACGGCGAAGGGTAATATTGGGAGAGCTCGCCGGTGCTCGCTACCCGTCAGCGTGGCCTGCTTCGTAGCCTTCGTACAAAATACCTTCATATCAGACAGATACATCCGAGGCCAGAATAGAGATGACACAGTACACAACACCAGGGCAGAAGGAAACAGTACATGTACCCAGCTCAATGTCAGTATAGCTCTATGGAAGACTCAACAACGCGCCACTGTCACTGACTGTCCACTTCCTGTTACCTGGTACACAACACCTTCGTTCTCTAAAGTATGGCGTACCCGGGGTGTATGTGTGGCACGCGCACACGGCATGAGGCATGTTTGAATCTCATGTTAATGGCGCGCTCTGTATTGGTGGCAGTTCCCAGACGTACATGGCCACCCCGGGAGAGCGGTCTTCCGCAGGTTCTCGGGTATAGCATTTGACATCTTGCGGTTGAGACCAACGTCCATGCCCTGACCAACAGAAGACAACATCACAGTATATGAGCGCGCAAGTATGTACACGCAACACGTCGTTAGTACAGTGACAGCTCCCATCAACACACGCGGCCTGGCACAGGACACTGCCAAAGTACTGAACATCCAAAAAAAACAGGACGGTAAAGAAAAGACTCTCGTAGATTGTGAGAGACGTACATGGCGGCGGTCAAATCCTGGAAAACGATACAGCATGCGCGGGCCTTTACCCAGCCCCGCGCACGCGGCAAGAGAAGAAACCATGCTGTTCTAACTGTACGCCATCTCTGCCTCAGTACGCAATGCGCCAGAACCGCGGAAGTCGCCCATCAGGACATTGCGCAGTTGCGCCCGCACCGTCTCGTGCACGTCTCTTGCTGGAGCAATCGTGCCCGCCTCCGTACAAAAGCTGTCCCGCCCGACAGAACACGTCGTGCAAGGAAGTAGGCAGCCGGACCCGTTCAGACACATGACTGCACGCTCCTCCGGCTGGTCACACACGTAAACAACAGCTCGGGGAGAAACACGTGCGCAGCCGCCTCCTGGTAGATTGAGCCACGTCCCGTCGTGACTTGCCAACAGACTTGTACGGAACACAACGTGTATGATGCGTCGCAGCAGTTCGGAGCGTACCTCCTGACCCTTCATGGTCTCTAAAACCTTGTTCTCCACCTGCGAAATGTACGCCAGGGTGACCAGCCGCACCTCGTCAGTGTCGATGTTGATGACCCGCATCCGCAGCAGGTAGGCCGACACAGCACCACTGCTACTCAATACAGTCGCATTGGAGTAGAGGTAGAACCTCAGCACACGCTTCCCAGGATGTAAAGTACCGTCGACATGCTCCTGTTGCTGCTTGTACATTTCTCCATCCCATGCGTTGCGCAGTACGGTATGAGGTGAGGTCTTACTGGCGCCCGTAATGGCATCTGCGGACGAAGCATCTTTTCCAGTACGGGAAGGTCGTCCCCAGTACAGGTCATCGGGCTTGGCACGCATCACCTCGTCTTGAGCTGCTTGCAGAGCTTCCCTAAAAAATACAGTGTACTGGCGCCCGTCAATCTTCATGATGACCTTCTTCCAATTGAGGGGCGTGATGAGGGTCCGCTTGTAGCGGCGCACGGTGGCAATGAAGCGCCAGACCGTCTTAAAAGCATCGGTGAAAGGTCTTGATCGGACAGCATCGGTGGCCGTTTCGACCTTCCGCGTGAAGTTTTTCAGGTCCTTGAGCTCGCGCTGCGTCATCTCTCCACCGCTACCGACAGTACAGGCATGGACGAAGACGTGTCTTAAATCATGCCGCGTCCACGGCTCAGAACGACTCCCCTTCAACATAAGAAAGGCCAACGTAGATTGGTCTGCATCACCAAAGCGCTCGTAACGCGAAAATACGTCGTCACACAAGCGACGGTCGTGGTCACCATCATCTTTGTCCGAGCCACTATCACTCGCAGACAATCGCCCAGCCCCACCCGTCCAGGATTCATCGCCCGTGGCCTTTTCTCCCGACGCTGGTATACTAGAAGACTCTCTAGAGGCGTCCATAGCGCCTCCATCTTCGGGTCCAGTACGGCCATCTCCAGCAGTACGGTTCAGCAAGTGCCGATGCCGTCGCCGCGGCCGGCCCCGATGACGACCATCAGCTTGACGCGCACGCCTCGCCTGGGTAGATGGTTGCCCCCAACGCGAATGACCACGACGAAGCCCACGCGTGAGCGTCCGGGCAAGCTCGAGAAACACATCCGAAGGGAGTGCTTGGACTGTCCCGACTTCCCCGACTGGCCAGTCAGAAGGGCCAGTCGGGTGAGACGTATGCGCATCATGATCACCTAGCATAGGATCGTCGTCGTCCTGGCCATGTGGTAGAGGCCGGTCATCGTCGGCCTCGATGCATCTTGTATTGACAGGCACAGTCGAGGGACTGACAGGAGGCAGGTCGCGGCAGTGCAACGCGCTGAAGTGCAGCGACTCCCCAATAGCAGAGCGAAGCATACGGCCGCAACCGGGAACCCGACAGGGAAACATACCCACAGTGGGGCGCGAAAGGGCATCACGGCAAAGGTCAGGACAGAGGCTCAAGCCAAGCAATGGCAGATCGGTGCAGTGCGTCCAGCGGCGCGTCCGACCGTGCGTACTGGCGATGGGCGCGTACTCGTGACAGTATTGATCGTTTCAGTTTACCGGTCCAGTACAATGCAATCATGACACAAAGAAGTACCGCTAAACAAGGAGGTAGCTTCTCTCATCAAACTTGTAAATGCAATTAGGACCGTGCTGTCAATAATGCGTCCCGCACCCAACTGTACCCCTGTCGACTGTCAGTGCTGTCGAGCACGTCGGGAGAGACATCAGTTGCTGACCCAGTCAGGCGTGCTCATGGTCAGTTGTCCATAGCACGCCCGTCCAGCACGCATCTACCAATACACGACCGAACATCAATGGCCAATGTCCGTCTAGCTGTCTTGTTTTTGATTGTTTATTGGTACAGCGGCTCCACTCAATGAGCTCGCCCGCACCCGCGAGGTGTCCGCGCTCGGGCCTTCGACCCGACACAGCCAGAGCCGTCACCCCAGCAGCCCCCTCCCTGTGTGCTGTCGCAGCCAGATGCACCGTGTGGACTGAGCGTGCTCTCAAGGCCGACACAGCACGACGTTGCGCTCTTGAGAGAACAGGATGGGCGTCACCACGTGAACGGGACGACCGATGCCTGGAGGACTGCTCCCTTTTTTCCGCTTCGCTCACGACTACTGCCTCCCTGTCCTCCCCTTCCTAGCCCCACCCCTTCGACAAGCACCCCCTTCCCGCCCAAAGCCATCCACCCACACCCCCTCCACGCTCCGGACCGCCAGGGGGTATGACTCTGCTGGAGGACGTGAGTCGGCTTCTGGAGGCCGCTAGCCACGCATTGGTGGCGGCCAAGGACCCGAACATTGACGGTGTGACCGTCGGCCCGTCGGAAATGCGCCCTGTTGGTGATCCGGCAGCCACCGGCTACGTTTCCGGCGCCGGCGTCCGTGACGGTTTCCACGTCCGCCAGGCCGACCGCGGCGACCGCGTTCGCGCCGACTGCGTCGACCCCGCTGGCACCACCCCCCAAGCGCCTACCGCCGCTTCGACTTCCATGCTCGTCAATGGCCTCGTTTGGCCACCGTCCCCGCCGTTGCTGCCGCAGATTCCCGCTCTGGGAACTCCGTTGCCGGTTCCGAGTACCACGCTTGTGCCGCTGACGGACGGGGCCCGGGATCCCGCCGTGGCTCTCGACACGGTCGCGGAAGCCGCCGCGAGGCTGGTGGCGGCCGCCAACATGATCAAAGCCGCTAGGACGGGCTCCAATGCGAGCATGGAGGCTACCTCTTCCTTAGTTGGAGCCATCAACACTCGCGCGACAACACACATGGTAACCGCCACGGCCCATCGCATCCCTGCTGACTCCAACCACGCGGCTGAGAACACGGTGGCCGCCGCCGCTACGGTCGCCCCAGCCGCCAAGATGGTGGTCCCTGTCACCCACGCGGGTGTTGCTGTCAACGCGGTCTCCCGCGCCAGTACAGTCGCCGCCGCCTCCAAGACGGTTGCCCCCGACACCCACACTGGCGTCGAAACCCACACGGTGGCCGCAGCCAGTATGGGTGCTGCTACCAGTACAGGCGCCGCTGGCAGTACATGTTCCCTCGCTAGTACGGAAGACCCACCAGTACGGTTGCCGCCGCTTCCAAGACGGTCTCCCCCGTCGGCTCTGGCGCCGCTGCCGACACGAGCGCCGCTGCCGGTACGGTGGCCGCCGCCTCCGAGACGGTCTCTCCCGTTGGCTCTGGCGCCGCTGCCAACACTGGCGCCGCTACCAGTACGGTGGCCGCCGTCTCCAAGACGGTGTCCCCTGTTGGCTCTGGCGCCGTTGCCAACACAGGAGCCGCTGCCAACACGGTGACTACCCCCGAGACCTTGTTCACCGCGGAGGAGACGGTCGCAGCCACCAGGACGGTGGGTGCGCTCAAGACGCCGGCGTCTGTGGCCATTACGGGTTCCTACACGCGTGCCAACGCAAATGCGGACGCTGGTTTCGTCGTCGACAGTGGCGCCGCGGGCAACCCAATGGACATTTCTGCGCCCTCGACGGATAAAGTCCCTCCGGCAGACCGAGAGGCGCGGTCTCCTCGCTCTGGGGTCACCAGTACGCGCGGTTTATGTCGGACGGGGACGCCATCGCTGCGCTCTGGTGGTCGGAGTGCAAGTGAGAAGCGGACAGCAGGCCACAATGCCAACGCCAATGCCCCCCACCAGCTGTACGTTTGTGCTTCTTGCTTTACTCATTTCTGTTCTCTCTTTTTATCTTATGATTTTCTTTCTGCTGCATATGTGTACTGGTAGAGGGTCTGTCTCTATACCACGAGCAAGTACTGACTGGGCTCGTCTTGATCGCTTGTGCTCCCTGCACTGTCCTGTTTTCTTTTTTCTAAAGGCAAGCATCTCCTGGAAAACCAGCAAGCCAGGAAACCGGCGGTTGCGCATTGAAAGCAACGCCGCCCCCCTCTCAAGGGCATCTTCAACACCGTCGCGAAAACGCACGAGGGCGCAGGCGGTGGCAGAGGAGTCGAGCGCCGTCGCCGATACGCTCGAGTGGACGCGTGACGGCACCCTCGTTCCTGTCGCCCCTCCTGCCTGGAATCCTACTGGAGGCGACGCGATGCTGTATGCGTACATCTCCGCTCACAACTCTTACTTCACCGCAAAGGCGGCTTCACACAAGGCCGTAGGTGCTGATTCTCCCGACGACAACATGGCCCCGCTGCTGAACGCGTCCCCCCCGTCTAAGAGGAAACGCCAAGGGCCCTTTCACGTGGACGAGGACGGCGCTGCGAGTGGCGCCGCTTCCTCTTGTGGATCCGTCAACGCGAGCCGGGGCAAAGGAGCTGGTAGGGACGCCATCGGCAGAGTCGGCGACGCCTATGGCGCCGGGGATGTCAACGATGGTGCAGGCTCTGTCCGCGCCGGTGGGGACGTTGGTGCCGGTGGGGACGTTGTCGCTGGTGGGGACGTTGTCGCCTGTGGTGACGTTGGCGGTGGGGGTGACGTTGGAGGTGGTGGTGCCCCTGGTACTTGTGGTGCCGCTGGCGCTGGTGGTGCCTCTGGCGCTGGTGGTGCCGCTGGCGCTGGTGGTGCCGCTGGCGCCGTTGCCGCTGCGGGCGGGGACGGCGACGGCGACGGCGTGGGTGATAACGTTGGCGGAGTTCTCGCCTGTGCCTTCAAGCGCCTTCTCACCCCACGTCGACCAGATTTCATGCGCCGCAAGAAGGCGGCCCCCGTTGTGTCGTTTGGGCAGCCGCGCATTCTTGGTCTCCGGCGTGTACTGAAGAAGCGCATATTGACTGCGCTCGTCAAACCGCAGTCTGCTGACGACAGATTTCACTCCGCCAACGCGCTGGACGCTGTGCTGCGGGAAGTGGTAATGGATGTGCATGGCATCGGTCTGTCGGCTGCAAAGGACATGCTTAAGAACGTGTATCGACCGGCGGCCCCAAGCGCGAGCGTTCGGGGCAAGACGGGGTCGGCCGCAAAGAAGGCCAAGGAGCCCGCCCCTGTGGCGCTGCGTCTGTGGCTGGGCAAGACACGGAACAACCTTCACTGCAGTCTTAACAAAGTCATCCACCGGACTTGGGCAGAGGGCGCCTCCTTTGACGGTCGGTCTAAGTCGGCAGCGACCGGCATTCTTGGTGCCCATGGATTCCTGGAGTGCGTCGCTGGTCGGAGGGGGGCGGTGCTTGCGACGCTTGCAACCATTGTGTACTGCGGGGGCAGCCTGGAGGAGTGTATCTTTCCGGGAGGAGAGGATGACAGTGCCGTAGTCAAGGTGGACCTCACCACCTTGGCGTTTGTCTTGAGCAGGGTAAGAATTGAGTGTGTGCAAGTGGACGCGTGTGATGTCTAGTACCGTGTGTAGTGTGTATGCTGGACGCATTTACTGACCGCGTGCTGCCTGTTCTTTTTCTTGTACCCCTTGACACGTACTCGTTTCTTTGGGCTCTGGCATGTGTCATTTTTCTATACTGGCACTGGCGTTGTATCATGTCCATGTACTGGTGTTACTCATCTTATATCCGCCTCTCGCTGGAACAGGTCTGTGTCAAGGACTTGCTCACCGTCGGGAGCAAGAAGCCGAGCGCCTCGAGTCTACATGGCGGAGTCCTGAAGTTGGGCAGGGTTGTCCGGGCCAAAGAGCTCAAGTTCTTCCACGCGCACGTCGACACCAGCACGAACGGCTGGGGCGCGCTCATCTCAACGAACAAGGGCAACGAAAAGCGTGCAACAATCAACGACGACCAGGGCGGTCCCAATGCGTCAATCGACCTTGAGATCGACGTCGACAAGAGGGGCGAGAACGTCGAGGTGGTTACGCCGGCTGAGGTCGTACAACTCAAGAAGCTCGTGCGAGACTGGGTCGCCGAACGCAAGGACGACGTCGCCGTCATCGACGAAGATGATGACGCAGACCTTGCGGGAGGCCGCGATGCAGATGGTGGCGGTGGGGATGGGGGCGGGAATGTAGGCGGCGGTGGTGCTGGTGTTGGGGATGGTGATGGTAGCGCAGGTATCGGTGGCAGTGGCGACGGGGGTGCGAATGTGGGGGAGGGTGGAGATGGCGGCAACGATCCGCCGAGCTGCACGGACGCAGCCGTGGATAACCTGCTCGGGGTTTTCCGAGCGCGGCATCCTCTGTCGCCGGCGACCTCTGAGGAGATGCCAATCGTGCGGCGCAAGCGTCGGTCAAAGTGTGTGGTCAGTCGTGTTGACTCTGACTTGGATGGTGCGTGGGCCTCTTCTGAGACTACCTCGGACCTGGACTTCAATGCCAGTGCTTGTGCGTCTCCTGAGAGCCTGTAGTCGTGAGTGACTGTGAGTATGCATGCTTGCTTGTGCTCTTTGCTGTTGTTCTGTCTTGTTGCTCTGGCTTTTCTATGCCTCTATTTGCTGTGTTGAGTGTACTGGGTTTATTCCGTTCTTCCAATGACCTGCGTCAACTGTGTCTACTTTTGTGGGTATAAAATGGGGCCGGCAGGAGGCCTGCGGCGGGCGGGCGGTCGGCGGGCAGGCAGTGAGCAGGCAGCCAGCGAATGGAGGGTGGGCGGCCGGTGAACCGTGGGAGGACGGCGGGTGGGCGCTCGGCGGATCAAGGGCTGGCGGAGGGGCGGTCGGTCGGCAGGTGATCGGAAATTGGAGGGCGGGAGGCACGCCGATGGTGGGCGGGTGCGGGGCGGCCGGCCGGCACGCGAAGACGGGCGGATGGATGGCGGGCGGCCGGTGGGTGTTGGGTGGACCGCGGGTAGGCAGGTGACAATTGGAAGACGGGCAAGTGGTCGGAAGTGGTCGGAAGCAGAGCGGGTGGCGGTCGCTGGGCGGGAGGCGTTGGGCGGGCGGCTGGCGGAAGCTGGGCGCGCGAGCGTTGTGCGGGTCCTAGATTTTGGGCGGGCGGGCGTTGTGCGGCGGAGGTTGGGCGGGCGTTGGGCGGACATTGAACTTTGGGCGAAGGGTGTTGAGCGGGCGGGCGCTGGTCATTGGGCGGTCGGTGTTGGGCGGGCGGGTGGCCATCGTTGGGCGAGCGGGG
>Ga0209093_1000178_pt1 | contig 31926 bp, 36 predicted proteins | sample SidtaG_4_FD_187450 | JGI IMG/M metagenome (GOLD analysis project Ga0209093, IMG submission 187450) | Marine algal microbial communities from Sidmouth, United Kingdom - Sidmouth_Male1 metaG (SPAdes) (version 2) | ecosystem: Host-associated > Algae > Red algae > Unclassified | place: Sidmouth...
ACCCAGGCGGGATCGTCGAGACGCAGCGTCCGATGACGTGTCCGAAGACTCGGAGCCGGAGCTCGACGACGGGGACGACGGGGAACCCGGGGATTCTCCGGAGTCGGATGACGAAGAGGAAGTTGTCGCACTGGACGAGCTTGTCTCGGTCGCGGCCGACATGTTGGCGTTCTCAACTGAGGATGTCGAGCGGGCCAACTTGGTCTCCTTGCGGATCTTACGCAACTTCTTGCGAAGCTTGCGCTTTTGATCCCGACGTTCGGTCGCTTGGCCAACCGGCTCAGGACGAGAGGAAGTCGACTCGCCCCCTTTGGGGTAGAGCTTGACCTTGGCCTTGCTCTTCGTCGTGCGACGCGCCTTTGCCGCCCGGGCATCGGACTCGATGTCCTCCTGGCGCATAGCCTCCACGTTTGCGATCAGTTCGTCGTTGGCTTCCGCTAACGAGTGGTTAGTCGCCTGTTGGGCCGTCAGACGGAGACGAAGTGCCTCCACCTCCGCCTTAAGGCTCTCCGCTTCGAGCGGTTGGCCAGAGGCCGCCGCGTTCAACGCAGGTGATCCCGAGAGGGAACCACCTAGGGTGTTGGCGTCTCGCGTGTTCGTAGGAACGCCTCCCGGCGGGACGTAGTCGGATAGAAGGGCGTGGCCCTTACCCTTCCCATTGCCACGTTGCCCGTCGGCACCGCCAGGGGTCATTGCTCAACCGGCACAGTGCCATCAGAAGCGCCCCGCGCTCCAATTGGAGATCACCACCCACGACGCCCAGCGTCGTGGCGCACACAAGTGGGAGACGCGCCCCGCGCGTCACGCCAATGGGTGCAATACATCACCGTGCCACTTGGCAACAAGAGACAGCTCTCGGGCACCGCGTGCGGATGCACGCGGCAGACGAGAGTATCCCCTGCTGCTCCACCAAAAGTGGGATGAATGACGTCGGTTAAATAACCAGTAAATGGCGACCGACCGTAGACGCGCGATAAAGCGAACGCTATCGCCTTAGAGGCGAGGAAGAAGAACCTCTGTTCGTGCAACATCCGATGGGGAGCCGGGGGTGCCGACGACGGCGAACCCCGGTCCTTTGGTGCTTTTATTATCAGACGGTAAAGGGGCGGGGTCGATCGACCGAGCGATCATAAAGATCGAAAAACCACCAAAATAGAGACGGTAAAAGAAAGGACAGATATGCAAGACGGAAGTAACCTCCCAAAGGGCAAGCCACAAGTCCGTTCAATCCTCCACGTGAATACTGACCAGTCAGGGGGGCTACCGGGCCCAATATCCGAATATGAAGGAGATATGCTACAACTTGTCCGCCCCTGCCCCCCTCGCCGCTGCACCCTCTGCGCTCTTCAGACCCGGCCGAGGTCTCCCCTGCCTGGGAAGCTGCCTGGTTCTCGGTGTTGAGCAGGCGCGCTTTGGCGACTGCGTCGGCAGCGTCAGCCTCGAACGTACAGCGGTTCTTACTCGCACAGTCCACGACGAGCAGACCGTCCTTCATCGCACCATCGGTCGGCAGCGACTTTTGCAGCTGCCGCAGCTTCGCTGCAAACTGCTGGTACATTCCGTCGGCGACACCGGAACGACGGCGCGAGCGGACGCCGGACTCCTTCTCCAGGTTATCACGGATTGCCGCCGCGGGCAGTCCCACGTGGCTCATCGTGCAGCAGTTGTACTTCACCTCTCCGACGTTCTTGGGCTTGGTGACCCGCTCTGGGACGCCGACAAACAACAGCTGCTGTTCCACCGCCGCCATTTGGGCCTTGATTCCCGTCGGGGTCCTGGTGTATGCTTCGGCATGAGGACACTTCGTGGCGGTGGCGGCTCGCTCCTTCTTGTCCGCCTCGGTTGCGCCCTGATTCTTGTATAGCGTGGCCCACTTTCCAGTAGAGATCTTCCTCGTCTTGGCAGATCTGCTCTCGCCCGTCTGGCCGGCCTTCGCGTCTAGGCTCTTTGAAATCCGATGCTTTTGGCCCTTTGTCTGTCGCTTGCGCTTCGCCAGAAGCTTCAATTCGGCAATCGGGCACCACGCCGCCAGCACCTTAGCCTGGAGCTGCTGGCCAAAGTGTGACCTGGTGCTCACAATCAGCGCCGATACACGCATCTCCTTCACATTGGTCTTGTCCCGTGGCGGGAAGACGCGGACACTCAGCGCGTACGCGTTGGCCTGCTTGCCGCTCATGTTGTGCACCTCCTTGATCCCCCGAACGCTGTCCCCGTAGCAAACCGCCCCACTGGGGTAGACGCGAGTGATGACGTCCGTGAGACCCATGTCCTCCTTCATGTGTTACTTGAACACTGAGCGTTCGGCTTCCATGTTGATAAAGTTCTTGTTGGAGGGCGCCACTTTCTGCACCTGCGCAGCGCTGGGACCGCCCTCGTCCTCCGTGACGACCACTTTGGCGTCCTTGACATCCCTGGTGCCCTCATCGATCTTGTAGTTGACACTCGTCAGCCAGCCCGCCATGCGGTCGATCGACTGAGCCTGCGCGTCCACCGTTTGCCGCACCTGGCCCAATGTGCCCTTCATCTCCTTGAATTGCTTGCGCGTCATCGAGATATCGTCGCGAAGAGGGGCAACAGCTGCCGCGACGACTTGCTTGAGCGTTGTCTCAGGGATGTAGAGCATTTGGCTCTGAGGTTGCCCGCCCAGCGGCATAAGAACGTCAATCGGCGCCTCGCTCTGCTCGGCAGACTCCACCAGTGCCGCCGCCAGTTTGGAGGCTGTTCTCCGAGCTCCAGGACCCGTATGGTAATTGGAAGGGGGTGCGTGCCGGACACTAGCGGCCAACTTTGATGCACAGCCCGAATTTCGCTTCATTCCTGTTTGCTTGCTGGAAGAGAGGGCCGGCTGCTTGGCAGGCGTTACCGCCACGGAACCAGCCGCACTCAACAGGGGAGACACAGCCGGAGAAATGATGATGACTGACGGATCCGTCATCGATGCCGACGGAGGTCGCGGTGGCGGGTTCGAGATGCCGAGAGAGGGACACCCCACAGCAGCTGGCCCTCGAGCAGCGGTAGGTGGGCCCCCAGATGAGGTAAGGGGGCTCAAAGCTCCAACTCCCAAGGTTCCGGGTCCAAATAGCAAAGCCCGGCGCTGCGAGTGCTCTTCCATACTAGCAAAAGTTGAATCCTTGTTCCGGGAGCGATGCACGACACGGCTGATGGATGCAGTGGGCGGTTACCCCAAGGTAGCTGGCGCTGCAATTGTAGACACCGCCGGATGCGCCAGTGTGCCCTCGGTGCCACCAGACGCCACCCGATTGGCGCCGTCCGACGGCACAGACAGCAAAGTCGAGGACGGAGGCCGCAGTACAGACACGTGGGTGAACCCACTCGATGGCGCACCCATGGCGGCAAGGGCCGAACCCTGGTAGGGGTTTTGGCCGACAGACGCTAGCATCGGGTAGTTGCTTCCCCCAAAACGCGGAGCAACGTCAGGCGCGTGGTTCTCGACCTGCAGCGACCCGGGCACTGCCGGGGTCGGAGCGATGGGTCTGGAGCATCCGTCTGGGTAGACCGCTGGGGACCCAGGAGGGTAATCTGTGGGCCCGCTATACTGCATCAGGCCTGGAAGCATCGAGGAAAAGTGCGGGTTAAAGCTCTTGCTTCGCTGTGAGTCCGCCCACTGGTGTTAGGCTTCTCCGTGAGACGGGCAGAGGCGTGCTTCACCATCGCACCGCCCTTCTCCACGCCAGCTGGGTTGTGGAGCGAGTGACCGGTGGGCGGTTTCTCCCGGCCAGATGGGGCCCGGGTGGGTGACAGATGGGATTGCTCGACGTGGGGGTGCCCCACCTGGGCCTGACTACACTTCTTGGAGTGGCTCTGTCCTCCCTGCGAGACCTACGATGGCGGGAGCACGATTCACTTTATCACACTTGGGCTGGGATGAGATACGCTGCCTCGGGCGGGGTTGTCAACGCCACTCTTTGTGAGCGCCCTTGGACAACGCCCGTGGTGAGCGCCGTCGATGCTGGACCGGAGGCGGGTGTGCCGTACGCTAGGATGCGATAGTGCTTGAAGGGAGACCGCACGAGTTCCGCCGCGCTGCCGGGTGGCCCCATGCGCGACCATCACGCAGCCCCGGCAGCTTGAGATGTCGCAAGATGATTCGACCGCCACGCGGCCGCGCATGACCTCGGCTGTTGTGAATTTTCTCTGAGGGTGGCTGTTCTCGGGGCACGGCATTTAACACGACCACATCGCACGCTGCGGGGGGTCCAGTTCATGTACGCAAGAGAGCCGCGAAACCGGCACACGTGGAGGGGCTTGGCTACCACGCGGCGCTGCAGCGGGCAGTAAGTGCTGTGTGAGGAGGGGATGCACGTCTGGCTGTGCTTCAGGCCATGCCTTGACGTACGGTTCCCGCGCATGACACCACCCGGGCGCGTTAGACGAACCTTGGGGTGCCGTTTGAGACGACTTTTCGACGGCTCTTCCCGGTTGTGCTCACACGCTGATTGTTTTCGTGTGCCTTGCCTTCGAGTTCGCTTCTCTGTGGTGGGGCCCGCATGCTCCTGCTGCTGGTACTTTTCCGCTCATTCTTGTCTCCTGTCGGACTTTCTTCTACCGAACGAATGGGCGTGCAAACTGTGTGACTCTACGGGAAGTGCGTATGTGTGTCTTCGGCGTCATGAACTGCACCGTCATCGTCAAGAGCTTTCCAGCTCCCCGCGTCCTCCGTCTGCGTCTCTCGCACACCCGGTACGCTATGGTAGGTCTCGGCAAGGGCAGCTGCGGCGTCGTCGAATGCTGCTTCTGCGAAACATCGCGCGCTCTATTCGAGCGGCGGGAGTTCCTGCGCGTGACGCGTCCCCGGCTTCCCCACACCCTGAGGACAGCGGTGCTCACTCCGCAACACCCCCGTGGTCTAACGCGTCCACCGCTGAAAATGACGATGACGGCCGTGCGGGCGTGCGGAAGGCCCAGCGGAGAGCCACCGGTGACAGCGGCGGGTCCGCGGCTGTCGCTCAAGACGGCCGACGGCCAGCTGCCATTGATGGGCGTGGCACCAAGGACCAGGTGGAGCGGGATGTGCAGACGGACCTTGACGCGCTCATGCAGTGGACACGTGTCTATTGTTCTACCAGCTCCGGCGAGGAGCCCGTGCCGAAGCGACGCCGTGGCGTCTTGACCGCGGCGGCGGCCGAGGCGCCGGCTAACGCGCGTTTGGGGACTCTCGCCTCCCAAGCTCGGGCCCACTTCGAGGCGCGAGGGGGCTGGGCAGCGTCCGAGGCGATGGACACGGAGCTTGACGACTCAAGAACCGGTAAGTTCCATACGTTCCGGTTGCGCGAGTTCCAGAGGCTGATGATGACTATAGGCCCTTCAGGAACTTCATGCTTGCAGCAGAAGAAGGTGTGGATTTTTCTCAACGCCTGGGATGGGACTCGGAGTGAAATGGACTCGGAGGAAGACGACGGGGTTGCGACGCGGCAGACTTTCCCGACGGTGACTTCCTTCCAAGCCGCGTGCAGGGACGATATTGAAGAAGCCCTGGCCGAGACTGGCTTTAAAAGAGTAACAATGAAGGAGGACGGCCAGTCGTACCAGGCCTTCTTTTTTTCTGCTCTGGACGTCATCATCGATCTTGTGCACAACTCACGCACTGTCCGATTTTGGAGCGGCCCAGACGGACCTGCTACCTCGACGGACGCCCGCGAGACACCAATGGATGTCTACGCCTTCCGTTTGTGCGTGGCGGACGTCGTTGAGATAATAGAGCGGTGTTGTGTGCTCGGCCTGCATCCCTACAGTGACAGCAACCAGCTGTCTTGGTCGGGGTGTGAGTTTTTCTTGTTCAACTATTATATTCTCTCGTGGATGGTCCATCCCCGAGGAGACAGGCAGCCCCAGTCGTAGACGGGGCACAGCCGTCGACGTGACGTTCCCGATGGGATCCGTACTGACGTTTTTAGCACTTTCATGGCTGGTCGCCCCGTGAGCATCGACTATCTCGGCGCGCGTGATGCGTGATCTTTCTTGAGCACTACACCTGGGCGCTTATTGAGCAGCGCACAAGCTGTACCCGGTGCGACTGCGGTTGGTTAACATTGACGACAATGAGCCCGTCTGGATCACAATTGCGTACATCCCCGTCATCGCGACGTCGCAGGAGACGGCTGGCGAGGCGCGGGAGAGCCAGCGCCGGACGAACATCTTTCAACGGGTCTTGTACGCGGCTTTGCGCTCAACCATTGGCGCCAGTCACGGTGGCGCTGCCATTAACGATCAAGTTGGGCAACAGACCCTCACGGCTTATCCACGCATCTTGGCGTATCTATGTGACCAGCCTGAGTATGTTGCGGTCGTCTGCCTAAAACAGTGTCAGTGCGCTCACCCGTGCACCTCTTGCATGGTCAACCTTGAGGACACGGGATCCCCCGAGGCCGTCACTGTAGAGGAGCGTGACGTATTGGATGGCCTGCAGAACCAGTGGGAAGCCACAACACATAGGCTCCGCAACCGCGAGTCCGCCCGCCTCCTCGACCTTCAAGCCAAGTACAGCCTGAACGCGAGCATGCCAGGGCTGGCATGTTTCGCTGGGCTGTCCACCGCCCCATCTCTGATGTACAAGATGATTGGATTTGATGCTCTGCATGTGCGTTTGTCCGACTGCATTCCAGTCACTTGGGTAGCATTGCGCCTCGGCGGTCTCTCTCTGAACACTCATGCGTTCCAGAAAGGCGCAGTGGCTCTGACGTTCTGCTTCTTGATATGGATGTGTACCTCACTCTACTTGTTTGCGAAGCTGACAGATCCTGGACCAAGGCGTGATGCGCATGCTCGTGCATGGTCTAATGGTGGTGTTCCCAGATATGAAAGAGGAGTGTAAACCGCCGCTAAAGTCGCGCAAGGCAACCACAAGCGCAGCTTACGACCATGGTAAGGAGCTTCACCGAAGCAGCTGGGTGAGCAGGGCTCCACAAGGGTATGTGTCGCCATTCTATCAATCTTGGGGCGCACTGCACTAGTGGAGCCGCGTGCCTCGGCCAGAGGAAACTCAACCGACGCCCGCCCCCGCCTTGCTTCCTTGTCGTCGTCGCTGATGCGCCTTGCGACGGCGCGGGTGGCGCCGTGGAAGGCGGGCGCGCCTGTTGAGGCCGACAACAGCACGCCTCCCCATGACGTTTGGGGCGTGGTGGTGGCGTGCCAAGTCGGCCGCCACTGCGCCGCAGTAGGCTGGACCACTGGTCACGGAGCCGTAGACCGCTCACCCCACCCTGATGGTCCTTTTTCTCGTTGGGGGCACAGCGAGCTGACGGTCGCGGCCGCATGGCGCCCGTCCACCCGTGTTGGGGCAGCCGACGCTGCGACTGCTTTGTTGGCCTCCCACTGTGCTTGGGGGCTGGCGCGCCGGCCGCCACAAAGGTGTGGTCCGTGCCTGACGCCGACAGGCGATTGGAACCGACGCGCCTTCACCTCGAAGCGCGGTCGAAGGCTGGCGAGCTGTGTCAGACTTCTACAACCCACGGCATATGGCGTTGTCACCTGTGTGTTTTTGCGCGCCACGTCCTGTTCTGATGCGATTGTGATATATCGGATGGTCCACGCCACCCTCGTGATGTTGCCTACGCTGCGCTGCGGCCACTTACTGCAGCGGCGCTTGAGAGGTTTCCCAGCGCTTGACCCCCCTTCTCCAGCAAGCATACTAACGAGCCCGTCGCGCGGGCTTTCTTTGCCACATTCGTTTTTGGGACTATTGATCATTGACACGAGCAGCTACTTTGTCACTGCCAAGCAGAAGCAGGCTTCATACACCGGAACGCAGCCTCGAGGCGTGGTGTGCGCGCTGCTTTTCATGGTCGAGGCTCTGTTCGGGGACGCGTGCGGTGGGGCGTGTGCGCCGCTCGCGTCGGGGCCTTTGCCTTTCGCTGAGCAGGATGATGTAACCGACCGCACTGCTGCTCCTGATGGGGCTAGCGCACTGGCTGGAGATGCTTTCGGACGTGCATGCGATGGAGCACATGGAGGAGCAGCCAACGATAATGGTGGTGCGGACGAGGGCGACGACGCGGACCACGAAGACGACGCGCCCAATGTGAAGAAGGGCTTCAAGTACTACTGGAGTGCCTATAGGGCGGCCTTTGGAATTATGCCTGTCCACCGGGCGGTGACGGAAGTGTTCGTAGAACACGCGAGTTTGTACTCCCCCATCGCTGGTCAGGTGACCACGTTCTTTCCCCCCCCTATGACGGTCGAGGAAGGAGCTGATATTGGTGCTCAGGCCACTCGCTTTGTCAACAACTTTGTCACCCCCCTTGTAGGCAAGATGAACAGCACTAAGGTGCACCGGCCGATAGAGCACGTGTGCCACTGCATCCAGTACCATGGCAACCTTAAGAATGGCAGTACCGGTGCGAACGAGGCCATGCCCAAAGCCTACAAGGCGTACTACTTGAGAACAAACAAGAACCGGAAGACCTTTAAGTTCCAGCTCGTCCGACACGGGCAGGGCGCGCTCGCGGCGCTGGCTAAGCTCGAAACAAAGGACAAAGAACGAGCGCAAGCCCGGGGCGGTTCTGAGCGCGGCAACGCCCACGGCCGGCGACGCATGGCGCGCGCGGCGAGATGTTCGATGAACAAGACCTACCAACTCAAGCAGGTAGCAGTCGGGGAGCCTGCGCAGCGGCCGCGGTTGGCGCGTCTATCCTCGGTGCTGCGGTTGGAGAAAGCCGATCGGCTAAAGGTCATTCGACCCGCCAACAGTCGCTTCAAGTCCCTATTGGAATATCGTACCTACTTCCTTACCCGACATTATCTGTCTCTGCCCTCCTCCCTTGTGGAGAAAACACACAAGATGAGCCGCCGCCTCGATGGCGCATTCCAAGGGAAAGAGCCATTCACGGGCACTAGCCCCCTCGGTGTACTCACCTTCTTGACGATCTTTCGGTGCGCATGTGACGCAGCCGGCTTGACGCATGGGCAAGCTGTTCCTCTCTTGCCCTTTAGCCTGTCAGGTGCTCCTGGAAGAGCCTTCCAAAGTGCCCTGAACTCGAAAGCCGGATACCGCACTTATGCGATCCGCGCCTATCGTGCCGCTATTAACTGGCTTCTAGCCAAGTATGCCTCCCACGTTGTAATGGCCTCCGCCTAACACGACATTATCACAATGCGTCAACCCGATAATGAGTCTCCCACAGCTTTTGGGATCCGCGTTGAGACGCAGTGCGACCGCTTGGACGGCTTCCTCAACGCCCAAGATGTGAAGGATGTATTCATCAATGGCTTTTCCGAGATTACACAATCTCATATCCGGGTATTGGACGGGCGGTTCCCCAAGCGCACACTTGCGGATACTATCTCTGCAGCGCAGATCTTTTGGGACAGGACAAACAAGCCTCTCCTATCGCTTAAGCTGCCTCGTCTTCTGACGAATAGGGCGGCATACGCCTCGCCCGTGCCAACTCGGCACACCAGTGTCGACCGCCCCTTCCCGTTTACCCAACCGCTGGTCCGATCCCGTTCCCCTCCGCCGAAGGAGTCGCCTCAGGCGAGGACCGATATTTATTACAACTTTAACCATCCCGGTCACTTCGCTGCTCAATGCGCTGAGCCGTATCGGCCACGTGAACGCCGCCGCCCTGTTATTGCCGTGAACTCCGTAACGGAGGATACCAAACCAACCGTTTAAAACGATAGTAACGAATCTACCGACTCGAAAAAGGAATGGGCCTGGTGCCCCATGGCGGGTTGCCCGGCGCAACATCACTAACTGGTGAAAGACGTCAATTCACAAGGATTGTAAGGCCGGCACATCGGCACTTTGAGAGCGCGGCCACCTTTCGCCCTTGCCAAGCGCCAATGCACAGCTGTCTCCCGGTCTTGGACACTGGGGCCGGCATTAACTTGGTTCAACCTAATGTCTTACCTGCCAACTGGCAGAGTTATTCTGAAAAGCTCGACTGCACACCCCGCATCAAAGATGCAAACAGCAACCATCTCATAGCAAACTATGCTATACATCTGTATATAGATGTTGGATGCGCCAAGGTCCTCGACCGATTCTTTGTCGCCGAACACCTATCGGTGCCATGTATACTCGGTACCGAGTTCATGGATAACCATGTCGAAGCCATCTTCACCCGCCTAAAGAAGGTTGTGTGGTAAGACCACGTCGGTGATGTCACCAGGAACCTAAGGCGAACGCCTATCCTCGCCACCCGTCTTGCAAATACGTGGTAATGGTCGTGGAAAGGCCAACCCGCTAAGGAAACGGCATGTCGCGAAGTTCGCGTCAAAGGACGAATGGAAGAATGGGTCATGGCGACCTGCGCCACACCTGGCCTCGTCTCCATCTCGCCCAACATGCGCCTATGTCTGCACAAGTCAGTGGCAGTCGCCCGTGGCGTTTCACTGGTCAAGCTCGATGAACTATTTTTGGTTACGGTCTGCAATTTCGGGCCGGACCAGGCCATAGTTCGTAAGAACAGCATCCTAGGGTTCGCCGAACAATTCGAAGGGCCCCTGTTGGCCGCCATAACTGATGAGAAGGCAACCTAAGACGCACCAGCACGTGCGGACACATCATTGTCCGACGACCCTGTCGAGGATGTGGACCTTAGTGAAGCACGGGAGCATTTGCACAAGCAAATCCGGGAGATTCGACGCACACATTCCGCGATGTGGGACGGCACCCTCTGTTCTATACACGCCACTGAGCATGCCATTGTAACCCCAGCGGATGACGTCCCCATCCGAGCACAACCGTATCGCACGGGCCCATTCAAGCGACAGATCATTGCTGATCAAATCAACAAGATGTTGAAGCTCAGGGTTCTAGAACCTAGCCACAGTGTATGGGAAGCCCCGTCGTCATCGTACCAAGGAATAGTGGCAAAGCCCGCTTCTGAGTCGATTACCGACGACTCAACAACATCACCAAGAAGGATGCCTATCCCATTCCCCGAATGTAGGATTGTATGGACTCCTTCGGATATGCGAAGGTCTTCACCTCGCTAGACTGTACGGCCGGCTACTGGCAGGAGCCCCTACGCCCGGCTGACAGAGAGAAGACTGCGTTTACAACGAATGCGGGTATTTTCCATTGGCTGTCCATGCCATTCGGACTGACCAACGCCACCGCTACTTTTCAACGTGCCCTCGACATTTTATTGTCTGGCCTCAAGCGGCAGGGTTTCCTCTTCTACCTAGATGATGTCATCATCTTCTCTGCATCTGCAGAGCAACACGTCAAGGACGTTGATGTGGTCTTCAAGTGGTTGCGCGAATCCGGTGTCAGTATCAATCTTGAGAAATGCACCTGGTTTTCCGACGAAGTCGAGAATCTTGGACATATTGTCCGACCGGGTCAACTCCATGTTCAGAATAAGAACGTCGACGCGTTGAAGCACGCTTCGTTCCCCACCACAAAGACCCAGCTTTAAAGCTTATTAGGGACGTGTAATGTCTATAGACGTTTCGTCAAAGACGTTGCTAAACGAGCAAAGCCGCTCAACGCGATGACCCGCGCGGATGTCCCTCCAGACTTACCAAAGCCTACCGACGCAGCCTTCGCGGACTTCGACGATCTATGTCAAGCGATTCTCGCACCACCAATTTTGGCACTGCAAAAGGCCAAAGGCCAAATCATCGTCGATTTCGACGCCTGTGCCGACCTACTCGGATGAAACTTTTTGCAAGAGCAATCTCACGGTACTAGATTACCGGTTGGCTATTGGAGCCGTGGCCTCAGCCCCGCTGAGAAGATCTATTCCAAAACGGAACGCGAATGCCTCGGTGTTGTGTGGAGCGTACTCAAGCTCAAACACTTCCTCGATGGACATCGCTTCCTAACAAGGACCGACCATCAAGCCCTAAGCTGGATTTACAGCACCACTGACTCAAGTGGCCGCTTGATACGATGGCGCCTACGGCTGTCCGAATATACATTCGACATGCAGTACAATCCCGGTGCATCACACCACGCCCCAGACGTTTAGTCCCGAACGGACAATGACGCCGCCGTTGCAGATATCAACGATGACATTCCATGCCTTGTACTGACCGAGACGGCCAACGTCTTTCTGACGCGCAAGTACACGGGTACGGACATGCCGGTCCCCGTCGAATACGACGATATCGTGGAAGCCCAACAAACCGACGCGTTGTGCGTCAAGTCGGCCAAACCGGTGGCTCGAAAAACGGCGAAAGCCTTCTTTCAAAATGAAAGCCACGGCCTCTGCAGGCGGGCGCCGTACGGCTACCAATTGGTCATCCCGGAAAGCCTACACGAGCGCATCTTTACGCTGGAACATCACGCAACGGTGTCAGCCCACCCGGATATGAACCGGATGTACTAGGCCATGCGGCGTCGGTATTACTGGCCATATATGGTCACGGATATCTACAACACTATTACCAAGTGTACAACCTGCGCCCGAAATCGGCTGTCACTACGGCGACACACGTCCCCACTGATGCTGTTCCCAGCTACGGAACCATTGACAGACCTATCAGTCGATATGTTCGGGCGAATCCTCGCTACCAAAGCTGGTATCCGCTTCATTTTGGTCATTACTGACCTCTTCTCCAAGCTGACCAAATGCGTCGCCTTGCGGCGCATAATAGCCATCTCCGTGGCATCAGCCATTATCAACGCCTGGGTCGCCTGTTATGGCCCCCCGGACCGAATCCTATCGAATCAAGGACCCCAGTTCATGTCGAACTTCTTCATTTTCTTAGTGAAAGTTCTGGGAGCAGAGACAGTGCGCACCACGTCATACAACCCACAGACCAATGGTCAAGTCGAAAGGTACAATCGTATCATGGCTACGCACCTCCGACAAAACGTCACAGACGACCCACGCCGTTGGGATGAAATACTCCCCGTATTGACCATGGCCTATAACAGCCAGCCGCACCGGTCGACAGGCATTGCGCCATTCGAACTCTTTATTCCGAGACGAATCCCGAGTTTGTCGGTACGCAACCTCGCACCCGGGACTCCATTGAAAAACAAGGGTACCCTCAATAATGGGTCACCCCTAGCGCGTAAGCTTGCGTTCATGGCCAAGCTAAGACAGCACATTCCGGCCGTCGTAGAGGCCTTGCAAAAGACCCAACATCGCTATAAGCGTAAAATCGACTCGAACGTGGATACACGTAACAAACGTGTCCGAGTCGGTGACTACGTCTATACGAATAACCACCAACAAAAGAACGAGCTGCAAAGCAGGACCGTCGGCCCATTAGCCGTACTCGATGCAGATGACTCTACGTACGTCAGAGACGCGAACGTCGAAGAACGAAGAGTCAATAGTGACCATGTTACTCCGGCCCCACGGCCTTAGATACCAAACGAGACGCCACATCCACAACTGGATGGACTCGATAAGCCTGAGAGCACCCCGCCGGTACAAGACGAGTCCGTCATTGACCGCCTACAAAATATCCGTCGGAACAATGGCATCTACAGTGCCCAGGTCGGATGGTTTGACTATGGTCCCAAGGACGGCTTCTGGGAACCCGTGGAAAAACTTCGGCGGAACCTGGCGATCCGATTCCTCCGACGGAGAAAGAAGAAAATTGCGGGATACTCTTGAAGTATTCCCACCCCCCCGTCTCGAGGTACCCGCCGATCACCCAGGTTTAATCAAGCCGAAACGGCGCTGGTAGTAACACTCCAACGCCCAGATCCAAAGTGGTCCCCGACCATTCGTGGAGTGTTTTCGAATTCCCGTGGCGAAATTCGAATGACTCTGAACTGGAATAAGATGAACCAATCTAATTCAGTTCAGGAGACTTTACCGATTTCTTGGATTCGACTGACATTACCCGAACGGACGCGTAATATCCCCAACGACCCCTGGTTGGCTCTTTGGCGTTTCACCGAGCTTTTTGAGTGGCACGGGCCGTACTCCTACGTATGGCCCTGCCCCCCGTCCATACAGGGCGATGACGCGCCACCCGAGCCTGTTACCCAAGGGGTTGGATCCGAGCCAAACGGGCTACTCTTACCCTCGGTCCATGACCGGACGACCGCGGTTGAGGACCTGATGTACCAAAGTATAGAGGCGCCGCTTACAGCCCCCAGGTGGGAAAGTGCCCCCTGGTACATCGACGCCAAAGTGGCCCGTGCATCGCCAGATGTACTGCATCACGCGTCAAACATTAACAAGGGTACGACCACATGGGCACTTGTTGCCTCTCACTTTAACAGAAAAACAAACAGGGCTGCACAAGCCAAACCCTCTCTGTCCAAATGACAGCCACCCATGAGCGGGCAAGGGATATACAACACCGCCACAGCATCACCTGCCGATGGGCATCGGCAGTAAAACATTCTACCAAAACAAAGACTCAGGTCGGGCCCGCCTCGGTCCTAGACCACTCCGCCTCAGTTGCGTACAGGCACTCTGCTGCCACCGTCCACCTACGAACTGCGACGGCGCATATCTCGAGGAGGCTCCTCCTCGTCCTCGTCGTCACGGCGAAGACGCCGGCCGAGGATTTCGCCAGCGTCAAAAAGCACAGGCGAGGGAGGCACGGCCGCCACTTGGCGAAAACGTTCGACGTCCTGGGAGAACAGGTCGAAGGACACCTCCGAGTGCGCCGCCGCACTCATGGCTGGAGCCAAGACCGGCATGGAAGTCTCACGGACATATCCATGGGCATCTCGAACCGCCCGGTGCAATGCCTCCGTCCGGCGATTCCACGCCAAGGTAAGGGCCGCCGCCCCGACGTCACGAGGCACTCGCTGCCCGTCAACAAGACGGCTCGGCCCGTCACCAACCAGGGCCACCGCCGCTTGAAACGCCGCGGGCGAAGTCCAAACGTCCTCGAGCGTTGCACGCTCATGTCCCCCGGACGCGGCGGTTACTCGTGTCTCGCGCCACGGCGATGGCGAACACCGTCGGCTGGCAGAAGCAGCCCGACGCGAAGGCCCACCGGCCGACCGCGTCCCTGGGCGGACATATGCGCCATTGCCTTGAGCCACCGCCACGGGCGTGTCGCCTTTGTCGTCCGGGCCTCCGCCACAGGCGGGATGCGACGCAAAGCCTCAACAAGGGTAGTTCAACATGAACCCGTACTCGGCCGGCGAGTCCAAATAGACGTGCTGTTGAGGCGCCGCACGCGTCTGCGTGTCGCGTCGGATGACTTCCTTGATGTGAAGCGGGAGGTAAGTGGGTGGATGCGTTGCTTTACTCGAGACAGGTCTGGGGCGCGAGGCCAGCAGCCTCTTACCTCCCCCCACAAATCGAGGCGCCCCTAAAGCGGCCCACGAGAATCTCGCCGAGATCAGCTACAAATTGAGCTACCCTCGAAATACAAGTACAAGTAATTTCACCACCATCATACCGCAATGCATGTCAACGGTACAGAACATGAAGTCGAATACCGCATAAGTACTCCTGGAACTACCCAGGCAGTCCGCAGTCACTCCGACTTACCAGTGCGGGCTCGGAGGGCTGCCTCAACACTCCCCCCAGCGCCCCAGCCCGCGCCATTGATGCTCCAGCGCGGCCACAGCCGGTCCCGACCAGTGAAAAATCTCCCGCCAAAATCCGCAGTAGAGAAAACGCCCGAGTCGCCAGTAGTACTACTGGAAACATCGACCTCCGACGAAAGGGCCAAAATTACCATGGACGTGAAGCAGACGTCCAGAGGAGTACAGCGCACCCCATCGCGTCTCGAACGGAGACGATCCGGCGCATCGGCGGCCCGTCAAAGTGTGGTCGGAGCGCGGCTCATCGACTTAGCCGAAATCGGCTCGACCCGTCCAACGAGGAGGCCTACTGGTACGGCAGAAATCGACTTAGCCTCGCAAAAACATCAAATCATCAGATGTCACCATCGACGTGAAGCAGACGTCGAGGGGAGTACAGCGCACTAGGTGCCGCATCGACCGGAGACGATCCGGCTCGTCGGCGGTCCGTCAAAGTGTGGTCAGAAACCCGGTTCATCGAGTTAGCCGAAATCGGCCCGACCCGTAGAACCAGTAGGTCTACTGGTTCGGCCAAAATCGACTTGCACCAAAATCGACAAAACTGACCAACGCGAACCCGCGGTTGCACCACTGGACGTCCCCAGTGGCGCCGCAGCGCCCCAGAACGGTCCCAACTGGCCGTCCCCCGAGTCGGCGTCCCGCGCAAACGCGCCTCATTGCCGGCCTTACGCCAGTGGATGGTACCGCAGCTGTCCACGGCCGACTCCGGTCCGCGGCAACGTCGACGGAGATTGCTGCCGCGAAACCCGGGCGGCGCCATCGGCCGCCTCCAGTGGCGCCATGGCGTCTCTGCACTCCCCCAATTGGGGGTCGCCAAGCTGGGCGCCCCGCGCAACCGCGCCCAGGTATTCACCAACCCCGACAGCAGCCCAGAAAGCCGTGAACGCCTGCGACGGAAGCGGCTTTGTGAGCCCGACCGCCGGCATTTCGGTGATCGGGAGGATGTAGAAGGCCACATCCCGGCGCGCCTGGTAGTCGCGAACCATGTGGTAGGCGACGTGGACATGCTTGGTCCGCCCCGTCGCCTCGGGGATCTTGACCAGCGCGAGGCACAATTGATTGTCCTCTCCCATCGGCACGGCCCCGCAATCACCGCCCAGCGCCAGCAGCAGTTTACGTAGTCACAGTGCCTCCTCGGTTGCCATCGCGGCGGCCACGTACTCAGCCTCGGCTGTCGACGTCGCCACCGTCGACAAGCGCTTGCTCTCCCACAAAATGGGCCCGCCGTTGAGCGTGAAGATAAAGCCTGTTGTCTAGCGGCGGCCGTCGATATCGCCCGCCCAATCTACGTCAAAATATCCTTGTAGCGCTTCATTACCGCCATACATCACACCAAGGCGAGTTGTCCCGCGAAGGTAGCGAAGCACACCCTCGGCCGCTCGGATATGGTCGTGCTCAGGGCATGACATGAAGCGCGAGAGCACGCCCACGGCAAAGGCAATGTCCGGCCTCGTCGTCGTAGACAAGTTGAGTAGGGAGCCTACCAGCTCCGCCTACCGGTTGCCGTCGGGAAGGATGTTCTCCCCCGTCTTGCTCAGCTTGACGCCCGACGCCATCGCCGTCTTGTTCGGCGTGCACGTGTCCATGTCGAAAGCCTGGAGCAGCGCCGTGATGTGGCCGGGGCTACTCAGCGTGAGTTTCTTGGTCATTTTATCGTGCATGACCCTCTTGCCAACAAAGTCTTTGACCTCCCCCATGTCGCGCACTTCGAAATTGGCCGCGACGCCACTCTTGATGGCCTCCGCGGCATCAAAGCGCTCGCCCGCCACAATCATGTCGTCGACATACACGAGGGTGAGGACGCGCCCGTGCACAGGGTAGTGCCACTCGTAAAGGCACGGGTCCACCGTAGACCGCGTAGCTCCCATCTGCTCGAGCTCTTCGTTGAGCTTGATACCCCACAGCCGCCCCGCTTGCTTCGTCCCATACTGGGCCAGGTTGTGCCGGCGCACATCCGCAGGCTCCCCCGACTCGATACCCTCAGGCAGCGTGATGTACGTCTCTTTGTCCATCTTAGCGTTGAGAAGGGCTGTCTTTACGTCAACGTGGTGGACCTCCCACCCGTTGGCTGCTGCTACGGCGAACAGGGCACGTGACGTCTCCGTGTTGGGTACAGGCGCCCACGTCTCGTCCAAATCGCGCCCAGGAACTTGGTTGAAGCCTTGAGCCACCAGCCGCGCTTTGAAGCGCGTCTTCTGTCCTTCCGCGTCGTGCTTATTATCGAACACGAAACGTGTCTTGAAAGCCTTGTGCTGCTTGTTGCTGCCCTTGGTTGTGGACCACGTGCCAAGCTTCTTGTGCGCCGCCACTTCTTCTTTGATGGCCTGCTTCTACAGCGGCCAGTCCGGACGAGCGCGTGCCTCTTTTTAGTTTTCAGGGGGCTTGGTCGCGTCGCAGCCATCTTTGGCCGCCGACTCGAACCCCATGGCCAGGTACGCCTTGGGGTCCTTCTCCCACGAGGTTGTTACCTTAGGGGCCGGCCTACGTGTAGAGCGACGAGGCCTCGGAGCAGTATTGTAAACTTCCGAGGGAGAGATGCCGACCGGAAGCATCGAGTCACTCTGACCCTGACGTTCTTCGTCGTCTTTGTCGTCAGCGAGGCTGTCAGGATCGCCATCATCTTCACTCTCGGAGTCTTCGACGGGAAGATCTTTCTCCCCAACATCTCCTTCGGCATCCAACATGTCCATTGACTCGTCCATGCCGCCGTTGTTGTCACTGTCCTCGGTCATCGTCAGCTGGGGACCAGCGCTTGAACAGTCGCCAGAAGAGTCGGCCTTGGCCGGCTTCTCTTCCATCAGGACGTCGCTACGCTCGAAGACTTTGTTTGTCCCGTCCTCCACGATGCGGTAGGCCTCTCCACCAACCCTGTAGCCGACAAAGCGGCCCACGTCGGTCCTCGGCTGCAGCTTGTGCCGCTCCTTCTTGGGCTTGAGCGCCCAAGCGCGGCTCCTCCAGACGCGGAAGCCCGACACGTTAAGGCATCGCCCCGTCAGCGCTTCCAGCGGCGTCACGTCCAGCCCTGATTTCGGCGAACGGTTGAGCACATGGACGACGGAGGCCAGGGCCTCAGCCCACAGCCCTTCCTCCGCTCCGAAATCGAGTAATGCAGCACGCACGCGCTCCATCAGCGTGCGGTTGACCCGCTCTGTCTTTCCGTTCTGCTGCGCCTTGTAAGGCGTAGTCATCTCCGAGATGATGCCTTTCTCCTCGTACCATGCCTTGAGGTCATGGGTGAGGTACTCCATGGCACCGTCGTGACGGACGCGCTAGACTTTGACACCCGTCATCGTCTCAAGCTGCTTGATGCGCGTCTTCAGAACTTCTGACGCCATCCCCTTTGTCTTGATGGGCGTCGCCGTTATGAAACCAGTGCTGTCCTCGAGCGCAGTAATGAAGTAGATGGAGCCACCCAATGACTTCGTGAGAGGTCCACCCATGTCGGTGCGGAACAGCTCGCAGTTGGTTGTCTTGGTGGAAAACCGCGTATGCGGCGCCTGCAACATATTTACATCCACACACGGAACACACACAGTGCCGACCACACGTTCAGCGTCGGCCACCGACGACGGCATTCCATCGACCATCTCGGCCGCCCGCTTGAGGTTCGCAATCCGCAAGTGGCTGAACCGGCGATTCCAAAGCTCTGCTTCCCCTGTGATGGGCGTGGACGCCGCGTTCGCCGACGCCTTAACCGGCGTCACTTTGAGCACATACAGCTCCTGGTCGTTGACGTTTCCCGCGACAGACGCCTTGTCGAGCACTCCGCTCGAACGAACGTCATCCCCGTCTTTGAGGATGTAGCAGGCGTCCCCGACAAACACCACGGCAGCGCTGTTGCGGTCAACCGCCCTAACTGACAGCAGGTTTCTAGTCCGGTAGGGCACGAGCATGGCCTCTGCTAGGACCGTGCGCGCCTTGGTGTTGCCCTTGCCAATGCCCATAGAGACGTGGCCGTGCCCCTTGATGGAGACTTCGTCGCCACTGGCCAAGGTGACCTTGGCCCCGCTTCCCGCCGCCTGGACAGTAGAGCCCTTGTCCCCGGCGGCCATGTGGTTGGTCGCACCGGAGTCGAGCACCCAGGTCGACGACCCGCTTGTGCTCCCGTGAGCCTTGCTGGATCCGGACTGACCGGACGAAGTAGTGTTTGCCAGAGCGGCACCCGCCTGGGGCCCGCCCCCATGGCCACCGTCACGGCGGCCGCCACCAGGCTTGTTCTTGCCCTTGGCCTCGTCAGCCTGCCGCTTGTAGCAGTCACGCTTCATGTGCCCCTCTTGTCGCGGTAGCGGCACACGTCCGTCTTCGTTTCAAAAAGCTTCTTTGGCGCCGCCACCGTGAAGGCTTGCGACTTGACACCACCAGCTGGCTTCGACGAGCCCCCAGCAATGTTCCGCTGCTCGACTTGAAGCAGCTCAGCTGTCACGTCAGACATGACCAGCTTGACGTCCTTGCTCTCCAAGACCGTCCTGAGCATCGAGTACTCGGACGGGAGCCCCGACAAGACACGCAGCGCGAGCGTGTTGTCGTCCACCGGGCTGCCGAGCATGGCCAGCTCGTCCCAGATCATCTTGGCGCGCGACGTGAACTTAATGATGATCTCGTCGTCGCCCTTCTTCAAGCTGCTCAGCTCGTCCATGAGCCGAAGCAGCTGAGCGTTGTCGCGCGCCTCAAACATGACCTTGAGTGCGTCCCACGCCTCCTTGGCCGTGTCGACCGACGTCACCGTGTTAAGATGCACCGGCTCGACCGACATCTGGATGGTCGCAAGAGCCGCCTCATTCATGGCGTCCCACTCTTCGACCACGGGGTCGGCCTTCTTGTCGTCCGACCGAAAAGCATGACGGTCCGTCACGACCGCCTTCCACAGATTCTCCTTCTTGAGCTCCGCACGTTGGTACGCCGCACACACTTTGTAGAAGTCGTCCAGCTGTGCGAACCGCGGGCCGCCAAAGCGGCCGTGGTCCGACATGTTGACGACCGTGGCACCGACCGGTACCACTCTGTCGACGCTGGCGGCTGTACCCGCCCAACCAGCGCCGTAATGCGCCGCAACCCGCGCACCGACGTCCTCTTCATGACCGTAGGAGAGAACGATGATGACAACCAGGGACAACTGGGCCCATAACCTGTGAAGCGGGAGGTAAGTGGGTGGATGCGTCGCTTTTCTCGGGACCGGTCTGGGGCGCGACGCCAGCAGCCTCTTACGCCCCCCCACAAATCGAGACGCCCCTGAAGTGGCCCGCGAGAATCTCCCCGAGCTCAGCTCCAAATTGAGCTCCTCTCGAGATACAAGTACAAGTAATTACACCAACCTCATACAGCAAGGCATGTCAAAGGTGCAGAACATCAAGTCGAATACCGCATAAGTACTCCCGGAACTACCCAGGCAGTCCGCAGTAACTCCGACTTACCAGTGCAGGCTCGGGGGGCTGCCTCAACACTTGACGAAGATGGTCCAAGGGAAGACCGCTGTGGACTTGTGCTTCTTTTGGAACGTGTCCAGCATAGCCTGGCCGCCCTTCCCACTGTTCATAAGGTGCATGTCCAACTTGGACATGCGCCGAAGGGCTGTGGCATCCAGCCAGGCGAAGACCTTGTCCGTCAGCAGGGTGTGCGCCTACCCGGCCTCCAAGAAGTAGCAATACTCCGGATTAACGACATGCAAAGCGGCACTGAAATAGTCGACGTGCTTCTGAGCCAAGTACGACAACGCGTACAGCATGTCCATCCACACCCCGCGGTTTAACCAGCAGCGGAGGAAGCGTGGAAACCACCGGGACAAGTCGAAATGAAGAGGCGCCCGGATTACACCGGAGCACCAAGCGGTGGGAAGAAGCCCTCGGCTCGAGATACGAGGCGCGTCTTGACCACGCTGATGGGCGGAGTCATAGATCCCCTCCCGAAACGGGGAAGATAACGACACGATGCGCGCATTGAGCTTCTATTCCACGGCGTGTTCCGCCGCGTGAGAAACAGGGCCTGAGGTGGACAAAGTAGAGCCAGACATATCCGCACATTATACTCGTAATAATCCATAATCGATGCTGCAGCCGCGTATCCATATCGTACTCTGTTAATCTACCGCGGGATATACTGAGCCCTAATGACTCTCCAAAGGCAGGATATAATAGAATCTGTATCGATTTACGACCTTGCTTGACCCGGCTCACAGATTCTGCGCGGCATTGCTGGCGCGTGGGGATGCCTCCCCACCCGGTTGAGCTGGCAACATCTGGCAGTGCCAAGCGGCGATCTTGCCGGAAAATGTCCGAACGGTTCTGTCCCGCTTCTGACCCGGTTTGCCTTGTTGTCAACGGCCCGCGCGCGAACCCGAACGGGCGCCCCCTCGTGAGCACACGAGAGTTCCAACGTTCCCTACTGACGAGGCCGGCTGCATCATCGAAATCAAATCCAACAACCAGATCGTACTTGACGGCGGTTCATCGCAAACAATGCTTGAGAATAGAAGAGTCTATTTCCAGCACACGTTAAGCTGTACCTGGTGAGATGTCTCCTTTCTATAATTTTACCATGCGTCCAGATCCTTCATCCAAGAGAAAATATTCAATTTGTCTATCCGAACTATATCAGAAATCGCACTAAATGAGTATCCGATTTTAATATCGATCCTTACTCTGTCCGGCCGAGCAAAATCTAAATTCGGATAGATGACTTCGTGAAATACTCAAGTCAGAGTGCATGAAGGGGCATGTGGAATGTATCCTAATGCAACAAAAATTGTCTGATTCCTAAGCTCCTAGTGAGAAACCTCGATGATCTCATCGAGGTTCTCCTCCATGCCCGCCTCTTGGGCGAAGGGCATAGACAACTCCGAAGCCGTACGGCGCGACAGGAAGACGGCCGCTGGCCATGCAGGACGCAGACGTCCGAAGTTGCTGGCGGCCACCTCGAAGGTCCCCATCTGGTGGACCGGTAACAGGAGCGCCCACGCGCAAAGACGCCTGTGGAAGTCGTGGAGCGGCCGTCCGTAACGGACCAGCTCGTTGGCATACGCCAGGACCTCATACGCTTGTCGCACCTCGCCTTGGTTGCCACAATTGGCGTTACCATGCACCTCCGCCACGACGGCGTCCACATGAGCATCGGGTAACCCGTTGAGAATGTCAATGAATCCGGCGGGGTGGCCCAATGGCCTTGTTCGATACGAACCAACGCCACTTGGCGGTTGTTGGTCGCTGCGTCCATTAGGTCGTCGTCACCCATGACGAGGATGCCTGTCGGGTCCCAAGGGCAGGAAGGCTAAATCACGTACGCCTAAAGGGTGACGGCCCCGCCCCCTCGATGAGCGGCAGCTCGGCCGCGGTGTCTTCCGCCTCGGCGGGATAGTCCGCGGCAAGGCCGCCGCCGTGCATGTCGCGGCCATTGTCGGCTGACGACCCGTCTTGTCGCGACCTCGAGCCAACGCTCGCCTCCGACCCGGCCCGTCCCGCTGGGCCGACCACGGCATTGGCACCGCTCCCTGACGCGCCGGCAGCGTCCGCCATCTGGACGTCACTACCGCCGCCCGCCATCTTGGCCTAGTCCTTGCCGGCAGCACTCCGCGTCGAGCGGCCAGCCTGGGCCAACGCCACACCCCCCCACCAAAATCCCACCACGCTCTCTCCTCTTGACCCAGGGTCAATCGGCTGGACACAAGAGGCGCACCCGAACTTGATGATGTTCTCTTCGTCGCCCTTCTTGAAGCTGCTCAGCTCGTCCATGAGCCGAAGCAGCTGAGCGTTGTCGCGCGCCTCAAACATGACCTTGAGTGCGTCCCACGCCTCCTTGGCCGTGTCGACCGACGTCACCGTGTTAAGATGCACCGGGTTGACCGACATCTGGATGGTCGCAAGAATCGCCTCATTCATGGCGTCCCACTCTGCGACCACCGGGTTGGCCTTCTTGTCGTCCGACCCAGAAGCAGGACAGTCCGTCACGACCGCCTTCCACAGCTTCTCCTTCTTGAGTTGCGCACGTTGGTACGCCGCCCACACTTTGTAGTCGACGTCCAGCTGTGCAAACCGCGGGCCGCCAAAGCGGCCGTGGTCCGACATGTTGACGACCGTGGCACCAACCGGTACCACCCTGTCGACGCTAGCGGCTGTACCCGCCCAACCAACGCCGGAACGCACCGCAACCCGCGGAACGTCGTCCTCTTCATGACCGTAGGAGAGAACGATGATGACAACCAGGGACAACTGGGCCCATAACCTGTGAAGCGGGAGGTAAGTGGGTGGGTGCGTTGCTTTACTCGAGACCGGTCTGAGGCGCAAGGCCAGCGGCCTCTTACCCCCCTCGTGTGCCCCTCTCTCAACGTCCTGGAGGCACACCCCCGCCAACGCAGGGACAGGGCCCACAAATCGCGACGCCCCTCAAGGAGCTCACGAGAATCTCCCCGAGCTCAGCTCCAAAAAGAGCTCCCCTCGAGACACAAGTACAAGTAATTACAGCACCATCATACAGCAATGCCTGTCAAAGGTACAGAAAAACAAGGCGATCACCGCATAAGTACTCCTGGAATTATCCATGCAGTCGGCAGTAACTCCGACTTACCAGTGCGGGCTTGGGGGGCTGCCTCAACAAGCCTGAGGAACGTCAAAACTTGCGAGGGAGATTGAGGCAGGAGTAAAGAACAATATCACCGACTCATGGCAGTAGATCGAGGAGAAAGCGGCACGCGCTGGGTACAAGTCATGCAATAACGAGTTCAGCACACCTGTCTAGACTTGATGCAGCACGCAGGCCACAAGGCGCGGCACGGTTGCGTCGCAGGTCGCGCTTGTTACCACGAAATCCGTAGTATACGATACTGGCAACGAAGAGTAACTATACTGTCACAACAATGACATTCAGGAGCGAACCGCGGAGATGATGCGTGCAGGAAGTAGAAAAAACGGACGAGGCACAACCAGTCGGATGCTGAGACAAAACTGCAGGATTGCGGTGCTGCTGAGCTGCCCCATGTGAGTGTGCGCTGGTCTTCCATAGCTAGAGGGTGCGAGACCGACTGTCTCGGGCGACGTCCGAAATGCGCAATGGAAATCAGCGCGTCACATGGTGTGGCGATCGCTGCTCGGTGCTCAGCTCAGAAATGACTGCACAATCGTCGAACATGATGACACCGGCGTGATATGTGACATATGTAGGAAGTTGGTGGAACATTGTCTTACAGGGCTTCTTCGTGGCCCGCTTTTAATATTCAAGTGCATAACGCCTGCTTTTGGGGCGCGTTAGAGCTGTGGGACGGGTCAGGCGCCTTCAAAGCTGCGTCGGTTGAGTGCGTCCCCGGACGCTCAATTTGGGCACCGTCTCAGAGCCCAAAGCGCGCACTGACGGCTCTCGAGATACCGGCGCCTCCTGATCTCAAGCAGCGTCCGTGGAGCTCTTGATGACATGAAGGGGGCCTCTGATGTAGAGCAGATCGGCGGCTACTGAAGTTTCCGACCACAGGACTTCTACAGGTCCTTCTATTCAATGGACGGGCCTTTTTCACCCTACCCGCCCCCCTACTCTCTTCAGTACCGCGGCCGACTCCGCCAATGCTGTTTTGTCTTTGTTCGTCGCCGCAATGTACTGGGGCCACATATACTGTGGGTGCTTCCAATATGCGAGGCATGATACTACACTGTGCTCCGCCCTGGCAGTTTGAGTCGGTGCCCGATGTATATTACTTCCATCGCCAGTCCGCACGCGTCCCTCCCCAACCATACATGAGCGAGTCCTTGGAGCTATAACGATGTCCCTCTGGGTGCTTCGACAGATGAATGATGCACGATCCCGCGAAGCCAGCCAGGCTCCAACTGCCTCAAACACAAGGGGCTTGTGCGCTTATTGATCAGCGCTAATACGCGCACTTTGGAGCCCTCATGGCGCTCTGAGCGCTCGAAGGGTTCTGAGGGGCGCCATATGCACCTGCGCCCCAAAACTCGCAGAGCTCGCAAGAACCCTGTTCAAAGCACGGGACACTACACCCTGAGGCATTGACTATCATGTGTTTCTAGCAACAATATCGTGAGCCTGGTCAAAGACAATTCGTAGACAGATTGGCACCATCGTCCGCCATCGTGTATTTTGGATCTAAACACCATATTTGCCGCCCGATGCGCATCAGTCGAACAGCGAGCGTCTTCGCTTGAGTCGTGGATGCGTATCGAAGTTCCAAGCCAGTCGACTGCGGCGATTGGGTCCTGAATAGCGGTGATGATGCACGGTGAAGTACGTGCGCCTCGAATGAGAAAAAAGGTACAGACACCAGTGTTGGACGTAGTACTACGCCAGAGGCGCTGTACTGGTGGCTGTGGGCGCTGCTGCGCGGAAGCCGGGTGTTCGGCGGTGTGTAGCCTTTGTGGCGTGCCGCTGCGGCTTGTGAGCGCCTTCGGCGCTCGTGCTCGGGTGAGCTCGTCGTCTATTCATGTGCTGACAGCGGGGCGGGTGAATCCAGATTGGGGAGTGTCATGCCTCGGAGGGAAGAATCTGCATCGTAGGTATTTGGCAGCGCGATACCGGGCCAACTAGTGTCCCCGGTCCCCGCGCAGAGGTTTCCGCCCTTTTAGGACGAAGGGCGACGACGGTGGGAGGCACCGTCGTCGCCGGCAAGGAAGCCGTGCCTGTTTGTCCTGGCGCTTCGGTCGGCCTGAATTTCTAGACCTCGAGTCCCATAGCGGGTGACGCACGAGCGGCTAGGACGGCCGGTACGTACGCCCTCTCCAAGGTGATCGCGATCCATTGTACTGCATTTGGATCTCCGGGTGGGAGTCTCTCATTGCTAGCGAGGTGCCGGGGACGAACCCTGTTGGCGCATCGATCGTACGACCCCAGAGGGGCTGTCTTGGGTGCAAATTTGACGGTCGAGCGAGGACGTCCCGAGGGAGCGTGCTTCTTGTTGACTTTTCGGATTACGGATCTCTCTCTTCGTCTCCGCTCAGCAATGTCGCGTGGTAAATCGACGTGCCTGACAAGCATCAAGAGCTACCACGCCATCGGCGGGAGAGGACGGCACGCTGGCGCGGCCAACCCGGGACCCGGGTGTTTGACAGAGGGTCGGCCCCGGCTTGGTGGTGGTGGTACGGTAACAGGTGAGTCGGAATTTCTACACCAGGACCCCGGCCACACGCTGACCAACGGGACTCGTCCCCCCATGATCCGGAACGGGTGGCTGTGGGCACGGTGTGCCGCGATGGCTGCCAGGCGGCCTCCAGCGAACCCCTGGAATCAAGGCTTTCCGGGCTATGGGATGTTGGCCGCTTCCCATTGGGGCGAGGGTGACGCCGAGCGGTGCTTGGCCGGTGAGCTGTGTCGGTTGTGGCGATGTCTCCAACGCGTTCATCCTGATCGCGCCGCGGCACGGTTGAGAAGGCGTCCCTGGCTCAAGGCTACGTTACTGCACCGGACTAGCGACCCGGAAAGCGGCAGTTCTCAGAGCTGGAGAGCTCTCCCATGGATTCCCGGCGGGGTAATTGGATGAGCGTGAGGCGGATTAAGACCAAGATTCTTGGCGGGGTCGTCACCATCGGTGTCTTCCCCCGGCGTCGCCGGAAATATGGGTGGGGCTTTGCTCGTGGCAGCCGATCCAGGTGTTGACGCCCTGTCACGTTTCTAGGAGAACATCCGGCCCCACTCGGGGTACTTCGGCAGACAGCGCTACGTTGTTGCGATAAGGACAGAGAAAGGTACGACGCGACTGGTATCTAGCAACGCGAGAATAGGAGCAAGCAGATAATGGGGCGAGCCCGAGACACAAGGGGGGCTGCTGAGATAACGACGACGAGCAGTCTGGAACATCAACACCGCAGGCTATGACGGCGCGTGGTCACCAACGGCGCTGCCGCAGTCGGACCCGCAGACGTAGCCGGCCGACATCGGCGCCGCCGTCCTATTTCACCGAACAGAGATTGAGCTGACGGAACCGGCCCCTCCGGCACGCACGCCTGAGAGGCGCCCTTCTGGGGTGGGAGCTGTCTTGTCACCAGCGTTCCGCCCGGGCAGGGGGCGGGACGGCTCGCAGCGAGGCGTGCTTGCGGCGGTAGAGCCGCCACGGTCGGCCCCGTTGAGGAGGGGGAGAGGCGACGCCCGTGCCGGGCGTCGGCTCACGCGTCTTGTCTGTGCCCTTGTCGTGGGGGAAGACAGCGCGGGCAGAGGCCCAGCGGTACGGGAAGCCCCTGACAAGGTTCGCAGCTCGTTAGCAACGCAGGGCATCCCCGGGGGCGAACGGTCATCGACGACGCCGGCGGCGCGTCGGCGGCGTCGAAGACTGTGTTGTTGACGGCGACGGATCAAGGGCGTCGTCGACGCGCTCGGAGTTGGCGGCGCGACGGGCCGACATCGGCGTCGCCGTCCTCTTCCCCTGAACAGAGATCGACCTGACGGAACCGGCCCAGTCGGCACGCGCGCCTACGAGACGCCCGTCTGGGGCGGGCGCTGCCTGGTCACTTGCGCTCCGCCCCGGGGGAGGGAGCGACGGATCGCAGCGATGCGTACTTGCGGCGGCAGAGCCGCCACGGTCGGCCCCGTTGCGAAGAGGGAGGGGCAACGTCCGTGCCGGGCGTCGGCGCACGTGTCCTGTCCGTCACCGTGTCTTGGGGACGACAGCGCGGGCAGAGGCTCAGCGGCGGGTGACGCTCCTGACCGGAATGCACGCACATTGGCAGTGCGGGGCATCCCCGAGGACAGACAGTCGCGAGGGGCTGCGAATGGACTTCGGAGGCGTCGACGACAATGGGAAGGACGGCGACGCGTACAAGGAGTAGCTGACGCGTTTGGAGCCGTCGGCACAACGGGCGGAGATCGGCGTCGCCGTCCTCTTCCCCCGAGCCGACATGGAGCTGACGGTCCCGGCACCGCCGGCCCGCATGGCGACGAGTACGCACTCTGGGACGGGCGCTGATTGGGTGACAGCGCCCTGCCCTGGAGGGGGCGTGATCGGGTCCACGCGATGCGTGCTGGGGGTGGCGGAGCCGCGATGGCTGGCGAAATTGAGAAGGGGGACGGTTGATGCCCATGTGGGGTCCTGGGAGTAAAGCCGGGAGGCTGAGGAGCGACGCCCGTGCGGGGCGTCGTCCCAGGCGGCTTGGCCGCTGACGCATCGTGGGGACGCGGCGTGCGCAGGGACCCGGAGACGATTCATGCCGCTGACTGGGATACACGCGCGTTGAACGCGCGGGGCAACCCTGACGCCAGACGGTCGTCAGGGACGGCGAATGCATGTCGGGCGGCGTCGACTGCAAAGGCTGTGCCGGCGACGCGTCAAGGGCGTCGCCGACCAGGGCCTGAGGTGCATAAAGTAGAGCCAGACATGTCCGCACATTGTACTCGTCATAATGCATAATCGATGCTGCAGCCGCGTATCCATATCGTACTCAGTTCATCTACTGCCGGATATACTGAGCCCTAATGCCTCTCAAAAGGCAAGATAAAATAAAATCTGTATCGATTTACGACCTTGCTAGACCCGGCTCACAGATTTTGCGCCGCACTGCTGGCGCGTGGGGATGCCTCCCCACCTGGTTGAGCTGCCAGCATCTGGAAGTGCCAAGTGGCGATCTTGTCGGAAATTGTCCGAGCGGTTCTGCCCGGCGTCTGACCCGGTTTGCCATGTTGTCAACGGCCCGCGCGCGGAGCCGAACGGGCGCCCCCTCGTGAGCACACGAGAACTCCAACGATCCCTACTGACGAGGCCGGCTGCATCATCGAAGTCAATTCCAACAACCAGATGGTACTTGACGGCGGTTCATCTCAAACAGTGCTTGTGAATATAAGAGTCTATTTCCAGCACACGTTAGGCTGTACCTGGTGAGATGTCTCCTTTGAATAATCATACCATCCGACCAGATCGATCATCCAAGAGAATATATTCAATCTGTCTATCCGAACTATATCCAAAATCGCACTAAATGAGTATCCGATCAAAATCGTGATCCTTGCTCTGTCCGGCCCAGAAAAATCCGAATTCGGATAGATGACTTTGTGAAATAGTCAATTCAGCATGCATGAAGGGGCATGTGGAATATATCCTATGGGAACATAAAATGCCTGATTCCTAAGCCCCTGTCGCCGACGCGATCAGATTTAGCGGCGCCAATGGCAATGGTCGGCATCGCCTTCCTCTTCCCCGGACTTGAGATAGAGCCGACAGTCTCGGCCCCGCCGGCACGCATGGCGACGAGCCTGCCATCTCGGGCGGGCGCTGATTGGCAAACAGAGCCCGGCCCTGGAGGAGTCGTGGACGGGTCGACGCGATGCGTGGTGGGGGCGGCAGAACCGCCACGCTTGTCGACATTCAGGATGGGAAACGGCGACGCCCATGCGGGGCGCCCGAGCGTACGAGCAATCCTCATCGCCACATGGCATGACGATGCCGACGGGAGGAGGTCTTCCCGTCGTCCGATTCGCGCTGCGACGACGGAGGGGCTGGCCCCGCGCGGCGCGCTTCCCCCCAGGCGTAGGGGGAAGTCTGGGGCCGCAACGCCCTTGGCGTGGGGGCGCGCCCCAACTCTCAGGCGGCGGCGGCGGCGGCAGCGACAGGGTGCTTTCGTAGGCGCGGCGCTGGTGCGCGGCGGCGCCGCTGCAAGATTTTCTGACTTCTGCGGCGGCGCCGCCGGACCGAAGGCGGCGCAGTCGGTGGCCGTTTTTTTCTGGAGGCGCAGGGCGGATCCCCTGTCTTCATGCGGTGCGGGCGGGCAATTTTCGCCTATGTTTCCGGGGGTGTTCCCGTCGTCGGTGTCGGATGCCGTTGGACTTGACGTGTGGTACACGGCATGGCCTTTTCTCCTGGGCACCGGGGTGCTCGGCGGCCGCACCGTCTGCGGCGGTTTTCCGGGTCTCCTCTTTTTCGCGTCGATGCGCTATGGGAAGACTCCGTCGTGCGGCGCGGACGCCGCAGCCACAGATGGGGGAGATGTAGTACTATGCCAGAGGCGCTGTACTGGTGGCTGTGCGCTCCGGTGCGCGGAGGCCGGGTGGTCGGTGGTGTGTAGCGTTTGTGGCGTGCCTCTGGGGCTTGTGAGCGCCTTCGGCGCACGTGCCCGGGTGAGCTCGTCGTCTATTCATGTGCTGACAGCGGGGCGGGTCAATCCAGATTGGGGAGTGTCATGCCTCGGAGGGAAGAATCTGCATCGTAAGTATTTGGCAGCGCGATACCGGGCCAACTAGTGGCCCCGGTCCCCGCGCAGCGGTTTCCGCCCTTTTAGGACGAAGGGCGACGATGGTGGGAGGCACCGTCGTCGCCGGAGAGTAAGCCGTGCCTGTTTGTCCTTGCGCTTCGGTCGGCCTGACTTTATAGACCTCGAGTCCCATAGCGGGTGACGCAAGAGCGGCTAGGACGGCCGGTACTTCCGCCCTCTCCGAGGTGATCGCGATCCATTGTACTACACTGGATGTGCCGTCCTTCTGGGCCTCATAGATGGCCACAATGCGATCACGGCAAGCTTTGGTGGATAGTTCTCCCTCAATCATTCGTGTGACCCAGATGTCCTGTCGTTGTCTCGCTTGTTCCGTTTGGCGTCGTCTTGGACCCCACGACCTCCGATCTCCACAACGTGCGTGGTCTCCCTGTTCTGCTTGGTTTTAACGACTTCAGCCTGTGTGTGAATGCGTCCGTGCGCATATGTGCATCCTTCGGGTTGTCTTTGGTAGGCATGACAGATCGGTTTTCGTCCCTTGTTACGTTTGATTTTCTGCTTTACTTGAGTGCCGCTGAGGATCAACTCTTTCATGCACCTTCGTGCGTGGCCTATTCTGAGTATTTTTTGCCTTGTGCTTTCTTTTTCGTCCAGATTCTGTTTCTCTCTTCCGTTTGCACTTGTCCACTCGCGTCTTCTTTTCGTTTTGGATACTCTTGCTACCAGAGGCGGGTCTAAGCACCACCTCGTCTGTTCCTCGTCCAGCCAAAGTGAACTCCGGATCAGGTCGTTCTGTCGAAGGATCTGCTCCGAAAAACAACCCACAGCCCAGCCTTCCCCAACGGGGGAGAGGATCACGGCAGGGCCCAGGGGGGAATCGTCGTCCAAAACACAGCTGATTCTATCACACGGCGACGAAGAGGGCGGCCTCCGCGCTCAAGAAGCCTTCTCCGCAACCCAACCAGCGACAGCCAAAGAAGCCGCCCCAAATTCACCCAAAACAAGCGAATCCCACCCACTCAGAAGAAATACAAGCGATGTTGGCGGGATAGGAAAACCACTTGGGAAGAGCCCCGCCCCATCCGAGATGCACTCTCCCCGGGCCACAGCGGGTCAGCTGTGTACCCGCACGATGGCCCGCTTCGAGATATTTCGGTAGAGCGCCTGTCTGCGCGGCCCCCCCCACTACTGAGGGGTCGCCCCCCGGTCGGTCGGGAAACCACAACCGCCACACAGTCCCCTACCCGTGTGATTTGGCGTCCTCGCCAGACACACGGCGACCCCTCTGAAGAGGTGGTTCAAGGCCGGCGCTCTGCGTGGGTGCCGACCACAGCCCTGCCCCCCCCCCCCCCCCCCCCCCCCCCC
>Ga0209093_1000179_pt1 | contig 31634 bp, 33 predicted proteins | sample SidtaG_4_FD_187450 | JGI IMG/M metagenome (GOLD analysis project Ga0209093, IMG submission 187450) | Marine algal microbial communities from Sidmouth, United Kingdom - Sidmouth_Male1 metaG (SPAdes) (version 2) | ecosystem: Host-associated > Algae > Red algae > Unclassified | place: Sidmouth...
TCGTCGTCGTCGTCATTTTGCCCACCATCATCATCATCATCACTATAATCGTTATTGTTTTCTATTTCATTTCCATTAGTTTCATCATTATCATTACAATCATAAATAGGAAACTCTATTTCTTCACCTGTGTTTAGCTCTATTTCAAAGTCGCAATCATCAATATCAATTGTTTTTATTACTGAAGTAGGATAATTTTCGTAAACAAAATCTAATACATCATTTGGTAAAAAATCGAATTCATCGGTTGAGTTTGTTATTGTATTTTCATCTTTTACGTAAGTAAGTCGTAAATCTGCCTTGCTGGCAACATTGTTTTGATTGTTATCTATTGATTGTGGCCAAATAATAATTAAATCTATAGTAGCGGCTCTAAAAGTACTGGCTGTTACCTTAATTTGCTGCTCAAAATAAAGGCTATCATTTGGTGCTATGTTTACTCGTTGTAGATCAACAATTTGATCTATTTCACCATCTAACAATATATGAGCTGGTGTTTTATCTTCTATATCAATATTTAAGCTTAGTTGGTTGGCAAAACTTGCATTGGCTTTGTTAATAATATATCCTTTTAACATTACAGTTTCACCAACACTTACCGAGTCGGGAAATTCACAAGATCTAACTTTTAAATTTTGCGCAAATGTAGATTTGCTACAAAAACTTGATAAATTAATGCAAAAAAACATAATAAAATATATCTTCTTCATATGTAATCCTTTTAATTGTAAACTCCTTTGTCGTAAAGTAACAATAATATTCTTTAAAAAAATATTTTTGGACTAATATTTGCTTTATTTCTTCCCAGTTCAAATTAGTAAAAATGGATTTGGTTAAAAACCTAAGTAAAGAAGAGCTAAGAAATTTTAAGCTTTATTTAAGAAGAGTGTATGCTAATAAAGAAGATAATCGCTTAAGCAAATTGGCTAATGCTTACCGTTTAAATAAATATGAAAATGATAATGAAATTTTGCAGCATGTTTTTACCGATTTAAATAACAACGCATTTTACAAGCTAAAAAACAAGCTTCAACGAGAAGTATTTAAAAGCCTTTTAATATTGCACTATGGTAGAGATGATCTTAACAATATACTTAATCAGCTACTATTAGCTCGTATATTAATTGCCAAGTCAGATTTTAATGGAGCACATAAAATATTAGCTAATGCTACAAAAAAAGCCAATGAAGTAGAGGTGTATGATGTGTTGATTTGTATTTATAATGAATTGTTACAACTAAGTCAGCACAACACATCAATAAATGTAAATGAAGTTTTGGAAGCCAAAAGCAATATTGTAAATACGTTTAGAGAAATTGATTTAATTAATGATAAAATTGCAAAGTTTACCTACCAACTTCGGCAAATTAATCATCAAAATAGCGATGTTTCAATTTTGCAAGAGCTAAAAATAATTGAAGCTGAAATTGAACAAAATACGAATTTAAAAAATTCGTCCACATTGCAACTACAACTGCAAATGGTAGTACGTAACATTTTGTTGCAACAGCAAGATTATGAAACTATTGTAAATTATTTAAAAACTAAAATTAATGATTTTGCTACCCGTAACATATTTAATAAGGGCAATTTTAAGCACAAAATAACAATGCAAGTGTGGGTTATTAATTCTTTATTAATTTTAAGTAAATTTGAAGAAGCCATTGATGAAGCCGCCACTTTAGAACAATACTTATTAGAAAACAAAAAAATGTATTACCCTACCTTTTTTTGGACTTTGGTGCAAAGCAAAACAATTGCCTATTATTATTTAAATCAACCTCAAAAAGCCATTTCAATATTGGAAGACACTATAAAAAGCATAAAAAAAGATGATAATAGTTTATACCGGCACCCAATTCATTTTAACTTGGCCGTAAATTATTTTAGTACCAAAAATTATAAAAAAGGACACCGTTATTTAAATTATCTTAATGATAAAGATATTGAACAGAGTTACAACAAAGATTTTTTGATTAACTCAAAAGTGTTAGATGTTTTGTTTTATTACGAATTAGAAGATATAGAGTTTGGCATTTATAAATTAAATCAACTAAAAGATAGGCACAAATATTTATTAAATAAGCCCAGCTACAAAATGGTAAAACAATTTGTAAGCATCTTAAAAAACTTATTAATAAAAACCTATATTTCAGAAAATTTGAGAAAAAAATGTGAAAATTTTATACTAAAACATCATTCGGTAGATGCAAATAGAGGTATCAATTATGCATTTTGGTTAGAGGCTAAGTTAAAAAAAGTTGATTATTATAAACATGTACTTCAAAATATTAATAGCAAAAATGTATAATAAATATGCTTGCTTAGTAAAAGAACAACATAAAATAACCCCACATTTTACCATTGTTTTAGTTTAAAAGCCTTTTCAACCCCAATATTTAATTGCATTGTCAAAATATTTATTTTAAAATTTTTCGATATAAGAGGTAGCACAATTTTTCTACTTTATTGTCAGCTAAATACATTTTATATTCTTTTGGACAGGGAAGAAGTTCTTCATTTTAACATCTTTTCTTTTTTACTTTGGTATTTACTTTGCATTATAATTAGCGAAACAAATAACAAACTATAAAAAGTTTATTTAACAGGCTAACAACATTTATGAACTTGATATAAAGCATCATTTAATGGAGTATGAAAAATAATAATTTTATTGTTTGATGTGATACGTTATAGTTGAAAGAGTACTTTGATAGTACGGATTTGATGAGATAATGGATAGATAATGGCAAAAACAAGATTGAAGAAAAAAATAAAGCTGAACAACACGGGGAAATAGAGAATAACAAAATTTCAATATATAATTAGTCCATACATTTTAGTGTCCAAACGAAATGTAATCCTTTAGTGGCTTGTCGCATTAATTTGTGATGAGCCATTTTTTATCTTAATTAAAAAATAAATGAAAACTTTATATACTATATTAGTTATTTTTTGTGCAACCACTACAGCACAAATCATTACCGCACAAAATACTAATTTTTTAATAAATGTAAGCGGTAATGGCACCAACCCCGGTGTTATTATTGATAATGTAGTGGGCGATGGTATAACCGTTAGAGATAGTCTTAATGTTACCACCGATGGTTTTCAGGCTTTAAATGTTGGTGATGATGGCATGTATGTTTCTTCTGCTGGCGATGATAGTTTCTCCTCTGCCGATCCATCTGGTGATGGTTTCTTTTCGGTACGTTCTGGCGATGATGGTTTTGTAGCGCTCGATTCTGCTGGCGATGGTATTTTTATAAGTAACTCCACAGGCAGAGCCGCTTATTTTGGCGGTAATGTTGAAGTTGCAGGTACCATAACCAAAGCCGCAGGTACTTTTAAAATTGACCATCCCTTAGATCCTAAAAATAAAACCCTAAGTCATTCATTTGTAGAGTCGCCAGATATGATGAACATTTACAACGGCAACGTAGTATTAAATGCAAAAGGCGAGGCACTCGTGCAACTCCCCAATTGGTTTACCGCTCTAAATAAAGAATATCGTTATCAATTAACTTGCATAGGTGGTTTTGCACAAGTATATATTGCCGAAAAAGTGGCGAATAATCAATTTAAAATTGCTGGCGGAAGTAGTAATTTAGAAGTAAGTTGGATGCTTACCGGAATTAGAAATGATGCTTATGCGCAAAAATTTAGAACCCCAGTAGAAGAAGAAAAGCTTGCAGAAGAAAAAGGTTACTATTTGCAGCCAGAAGCCTTTGAAATACCTTATCAAAAAAGTTTAGAATACCTAAAACGAACCAATAAATTAGAAATAGAAAAAAGTAAAAAATAATAAAGTTAAAGTGAAGGATTTACAACAAATATTATTTCAAGACAAAGATGCCTCGTCATTATCTTTTTTTAGAATTGTTTTTGGTTTCATGTTAACGTGGGAAGTATGCAGGTATTTTTATTACGGTTGGATAAAAACTTATTGGATTAATCCAGAGTTTTATTTTACCTACGATTTTTTCCATTGGGTAAGCCCGTGGCCAGAAAACTTAATGTACATTCATTTTTTTGTATTAGGCGTATTGGCCATCTTTATAGCTTTGGGCTTGTTTTATCGGCTAAGTATAGTATTATTCTTTTTTGGTTTTACCTACATTTTTTTGTTAGATAAGGCCAATTATCTCAATCATTTTTACCTAATCTCTTTAGTCAGTTTTATTTTAATTTGGCTGCCGGCCAATGCTAAATATTCTATTGATGCCAAATTGTTTAAAAAAACACCTTCCGAAACCGTGCCTTATTGGGCAATTTTAGCAGTACAAATACAAATAGGAGTCGCTTATTTTTTTGGTGGAATAGCCAAACTAAATGCCGATTGGTTAAATGGTGAGCCAATGCGAGATTGGTTGTTAGATGCAAAAGTCGCACCATTAATAGGGCAGCTTTTCGTTCATCCTTATGCAGCCTATTTTTTTTCGTATGGTGGTTTATTGTTAGATCTTTTTATTGTTCCATTTTTACTTTGGAAAAAAACAAGAATACCAGCCTTTATAACCATCAGCACTTTTCATTTATTAAATGCCAATTTATTTAACATCGGTATTTTTCCGTGGTTTATGATAGCCGCAACCACTATTTATTTTAACCCAGCTTGGGTTAGGCGCATTTTACAATGGGTAAAGTTAGATGAGTTTGGGCAATTAAGAACAGCACCAATTTATGCTTTAAGCAGCAAAAACGTCATCACCTATAGTTTCATTGTTTATTTTTTAATTCAATTTATTTTTCCTTTACGCCACCACTTAATACCAGGCAACGCCAATTGGACCGAAGAAGGACACCGATATGCTTGGCACATGAAACTGCGGCAAAAAACAGCCAAGGCAAGGTTTAAAGTAGTAGATAACCAAAGCAGAGAAGTAAAAGAAATAAACCCTCGCAAAGAACTCTCAAAAAGACAATACCGAAAAATGAGTACAAGGCCCGATATGATTTTACAATACGCACATCATTTAACCAAAAAATATAACAGTACCGGAGAAAAACATATATCTGTTTATGCTGATGTGAAAGCCAGCCTAAATGGTAGAGAAAAACAATTGCTTATCGATCCAGATGTTGATCTTTCAAAACAGCAATTCTCTATTTTTAAAAACGATTGGATAGTGCCGTTAAACACACCATTAATACTAACGCACGCCAATGCAAAATAAGCCTTATTAATAAAAAATATATTCCCAGCCCATTCACATGTTTTTAACTTCATTTTATTCGTTTTGCAAAACAAACGAATAATTGCATCAGAGTCTCACTCGGTAGGCTCTGATGGAGGTTAAGAAAATTAAGTAGCCTTATAATATTGCTTCAGAATTTATAAAGATGGCCTCTTATTTAGGGTAATCAATTTTTGTTATTACATAAAACAACCTAAGCCAAACCGCCTTCTTTAAGTAGCTCGGCATTTTCAGCAATACGTAATTTTTCTAATATTTCTTGTAAATCTCCATTAATAATAGCATCTAAATGATATAATGTGAGGTTAATTCGATGATCAGTAACCCTACCTTGTGGGTAATTATAAGTTCTAATTTTAGCACTACGGTCGCCAGTAGAAACTAATGTTTTACGCCTGCTGGCAATAGCATCGTTATGTACTTTTAATTTAGCTTCGTACATTCTGCTCCGCAACATTTTCATAGCTGCTTCTTTGTTTTTATGTTGCGATCGGCCATCTTGACATTCGGCCACCACACCTGTTGGCACGTGCGTTAGGCGCACCGCACTTTCCGTTTTGTTAACGTGCTGCCCGCCTGCGCCGCTGGCTCGGTAAGTATCAATTCGTAAATCGGCTGGGTTAATAACCACATCAACTTCATCGGCCTCGGGCAACACCGCTACCGATACTGCCGAAGTATGTACTCGCCCTTGCGATTCTGTAACTGGCACTCGTTGCACCCGATGAACGCCACTTTCGTATTTAAAAATGCCATAAGTATCGTCGCCACTCACCGTAAACGATACTTCTTTATAGCCACCAGAGGTACTTTCGTTTGCTTTCAATAACTCCACTTTAAAGTTATTGCTTTCGCAATACTTTAAATACATTCTATACAAATCGCCTACAAATATACCCGCTTCATCACCACCAGTACCCGCACGTATTTCAATTATAATATCTTTTTCATCTTCAGGGTCTTTAGGTATTAATAACACTTTTATTTCCTCCTCTAAAGTAGCTTGTTGTTGTTTTAGGCCATCTAACTCACCTTTTGCCATGTCTCGCATCTCCTCATCTTTTTCGGTTTGCAAAAGCTCTTTATTATAATCAATATTGCTCAACACATCTCGGTAACTATGGTAAGCATCAACAATAACCTTCAAATCTTTATATTCTTTGTTTACTGCCATAAACTGCTTCATATCCTTCACCAACTCGGGGTCCGATAAACGCTCCTCCAAACCTTGCCATCTTATTTTTATCGATTCTAACTTATCTAACATAAGCCACAAAGATATTGATTTAACTGTAAATTGGATAACAAGTATTTAATAACCAAAAAATAATTCCCTATTTTCTTTCTATTTAAAAACACAATACTGCACCTTTGTAACATACAATTCAACATTAAAAACCAAAAACACATCTTATAAAATGGAAATAAAACTAACAAAAGAAAAAACGGCATTGGCATTTACTGCTACCGATAATGTAGCAACTACCAAACTTTCGGCTGGTACAAAATATGGCGGTACTGCCGATGCTTTAAGCCCAATGCAAATGATATTAGCAGCATTAGGCAGCTGTATGTCAATTGATGTAGTATTAATACTTGAAAAACAAAAACAAGTAATAGAAGATTACCAAGTAACCATAACGGGCAATAGAGTTGATGCAACACCAGCCGTTTTTACTGATATAAATGTTCATATAAATGTAACCGGGCAGGTAGATGAGCGTAAATTAAAAAAAGCCATACATTTAAGCGAAGAAAAACATTGTTCGGTAAGCATTATGTTAAAAGGCAGTGTAAATATTACCACATCTTGTAGTGTTAACGCTATTAATTAGGGTAATGAAAAGTTACAAATTTGAAACAAAGGCCATAAGGGCGCAGTTACCCAAAACAGCACAACAAGAACATTCTGTACCTTTGTTTTTAACCTCCAGTTTTACTTTTGAAACAGCAGAACAAGGTGCCGCAATTTTTAAAGGAGAACAGCAAGGTAATTTATATTCGCGTTTTAGCAACCCCAATACTAATGAGTTTATCAATAAACTTTGCCTGTTAGAAAACTGCGAAAAAGGAGTGGCAACCGCATCGGGCATGGCAGCTATTTATGTAACCTTTGCCAGCCATTTACAACAAGGCGATCACATAGTGGCCTCAAAAAACATATTTGGTAATGCTTTGCATATTATAAAAGAATATCTGCCAAAAATGGGCATTACTTATACTTTAGTAGAAGTAGATAAAGCAAATGAATGGCAAGAAGCCGTTAAGCCCAACACAAAATTATTGTATGTTGAAACACCAGCCAACCCAACCCTTAAATTGGCCGATCTTAGCTTTTTAAATAATTTGTGTAAAGCGCACAACATTTTATTTGTGGTAGACAATTGTTTTGCCAGCCCGTATTTGCAGCAACCTGCCAAATTTGGGGCAGATTTGGTAATACATTCTGCCACCAAATTTATTGATGGACAAGGCAGAGTGCTCGGCGGTGCCATTGTAGGTAAAGAACAACCAGCAACTGCCTGTTACGATTTTATTAGAAGAACAGGTGCCAGCCTTTCTCCCTTTAATGCCTGGGTACTTTCAAAAAGCTTAGAAACACTTGCCATACGTATGGATCGCCATTGCGATAATGCCATAGCTATTGCGCAATATCTATCTACACATCCTAAAATAAAAAAAGTTATTTACCCTTTTTTACATAGCTTTCCTCAATACCAATTAGCAAAAAAACAAATGCTAAAAGGCGGCGGCCTAGTGGCTTTTGAAATTGGTGGAGGTATCACAGAAAGCCATCAATTTTTAAATGCATTAAATTTATATAGCTTAACCAGTAACCTTGGCGACTGTAGAAGCATTGTCACCCATCCAGCATCTACCACCCATAGCAAACTTACTACAGCAGAACAGTTAGCCGTTGAGGTAACGCCCAACTTAATAAGGCTTTCCGTAGGTTTAGAACATATTGACGATTTGTTGCAAGATATTGAACAAGCCCTGCAAATAGTGTTTAGTTAAGCAATAAATAACAAAGGCAATCGTATAAAAAAATGTAATAACGAACAAACAAATTTTAGAAGCGAAACGGTTAACCCTCAAAAAAACTTAGGTCCCGCCATCCGTTCAAATACCATTTTGCCAACGCTTCAAAAAGCCCATTCTAAAATGGTATAACCACTCCTGTCGGGGCTATTTTTCCAACTGCGCCCAGTCGTAGTAACCGTTTCAAAATGTTATAGCTCCATAAAACAAGTTATCAATCAACAAGTTATCAAACATTGTATTTAATGCGAAATTTTATTAAACTACCACAAGCAAGCTTTAAAGTAATGTGAGGTTTTACAAAAAAATAAAAAGTTATCATAGGTCAATTTGTAACTGGCAAACCCTATTTTTTACATTAATAAGCCATCATACCGTACAAATAAATAACAGGCAAATTTTTTTTATGCGATTTATCTATTGATTATCAGTACAATAATCGCCCAACTTAAATTTTTTTGTGTAAGAGCTATTGCTTCCTACCACAAGTTTAGTTACTTTTGCACCCTTTAAATAACGAAACGAAAATAAAGTGAATACTTTAAGTTATAAAACCAAATCTGCCAGTAAGCATACCGTTGAAAGAAGTTGGTACATTGTTGATGCTACTGATATGGTTGTGGGCAGAATGTGTACCCGTATTGCAACTGTTTTAAGAGGCAAGCACAGGCCAGATTTTACGCCACACGTTGATTGTGGCGATCATGTAATTGTAATAAATGCCGAAAAAGTAAAGTTTACTGGTAATAAATTAGAAAACAAAAAATACATCACTTTTAGTGGTTACCCTGGTGGGCAAAAAAGTAAAACAGCAAAGCAACTACTAGCTACCAGACCTATTAGAGTGGTAGAAAATGCAGTAAGAGGTATGTTGCCTAAAAATAAATTAGGCAGAGCAATGTTTAAAAAAATGTTTGTTTACGAAGGTGGCGCGCATCCACATAGTGCACAAAAACCTGAAACCTTAGAAATTAAATAACAAATGAGTACAAAGAAAAGTAATACGGTAGTTTCACCATATACCATTGCTGTTGGTCGTAGAAAGGCAGCTATTGCCCGTGTTTTTTTAAAAAGCGGTAGTGGTAAAATTATGGTAAACAATAAGGATTATAAAGAAGCTTACACAGTAACGCACTTAATTGATCAAATTGAATTACCTTTTAAAGTTACAGAAACAGAAGGTTTGTTTGATGTAAAAGTAAACGTAAAAGGCGGCGGCATTAAAGGGCAAGCAGAAGCTATAAAGTTGGGTATTTCGAGAGCTTTGGTAAAAGAAAACGAAGAATTGAAACCACTGTTGAAAAAGGAAGGCATGATGACACGTGATGCACGTAAAGTAGAACGTAAAAAGCCTGGTTTTGTTAAAGCGCGTAAGAAAACTCAATTTAGTAAGCGTTAATTACTCATTTTTAAAATTAAAACAATGCAACCTTTAGATAATAAACTAATGTTAGATGCAGGCGTTCACTTTGGGCATTTGCGTAAAAAATGGAATCCTAAAATGCGGCCATATATATATATGGAGCGTAAAGGCATTCATATAATTGATTTAAATAAAACCAACAATAAATTACAAGAAGCTGCAGCAGCAATGCAATCAATTGCACGTAGTGGAAAGAAAATTTTATTTGTTGCCACCAAAAAACAAGCCAAAGATATAGTTACCGCTAATGCACGCAGAGTAAATATGCCTTTTGTTACCGAGCGTTGGTTGGGTGGTATGTTAACTAACTTTTCTACCATCAAAAAATCTATAAGAAAAATGCAAAGCATTCATAGAGGTTTGGCAGATGGTACTTTTAGTAATATTACCAAAAAAGAAAGATTAGTACTTACCCGTGAAAAAGATAAATTAGAGCGAGTTTTAGGCGGTATTGCCGATTTAAATAGAATACCAAGCGCTATATTTTTGGTAGATATTAGTCACGAACATATTGCTTTAGCCGAAAGTAAAAAATTAAGAATGACTACTTTTGGTATGGTTGATACTAACTCAGATCCAAATACGGTTGATTTTGCAATACCTTCTAACGATGATGCAAGTAAATCAATAGAGTTAATAGCTAACTATTTAACAAATGCTATTGAAGCTGGTTTAAACGAGAGAAAGAAGGAGAAAGATTTGCGGAAGTCGAAAGATGATGCAGCGGCGGCAGCAAAAAAAGAAGCAGAAAGTAAAGTTGCTAACACGGAAACAAAAACAGACGCACCGCAATAATACTCCTATTCAAAAAATTTTAGAACAATAAAAATATAATAGTTTATTATGGCTGTTACAGCTCAAGATATTAATAAATTAAGACAAATGACCGGTGCCGGCATGATGGATTGCAAAAAGGCATTAGTTGAAGCCGATGGCGACATTGATACTGCTATTGATAATTTGCGAAAAAAAGGTCAAAAAATTGCTGCAAAGCGTGCAGATCGTGATGCTAACGAAGGCATAGTAATGGCGCACACTAACGATGATAATACCAAAGGTATTTTAGTAAGTGTAAGTTGCGAAACCGATTTTGTTGCCAAAAATGAAGACTTCCAAACTTTTGCAAAAAGTATTGCCAAGGTTGCGGCAGAAAATTATCCGACAGATAAGGCTGCTTTGTTAGCTTTACCTTACAATGATACTACTGTAGAAGATGCATTGATAGAGAAAACCGGAAAAATTGGCGAAAAAATTGAAGCTTCTAATTACGAAATAGTTGAAGGCGAGAAGTTAACTTCGTACATACATGCTGGTAGTAAAATTGGTGTATTGGTAAATTATAAAGACGGTGGAAAAGATGGCGCAGAACAGTTTTTTAAAGGCGTTGCCATGCATATTGCTGCAATGAAACCAACTATGCTATCGTACGAAGAGTTCGATGCCGATTTTATTGCCAAAGAAACTGAGGCTTTCAAAAACCAGATTATTGTAGAAAATGAAGAGCGTCAGCGCTTAGGTAAGCATTTAAAAAATGTACCTGACTATGTAAGCAAGGTGCAGTTAACCCCAGCGGTAATTACTGAAATTGAAGATAAGATTAAAGCGGAGTTAAAAGCAGAAGGTAAACCCGAAAAAATTTGGGATAAAATATTACCCGGTAAAGTAGAGCGATACATTGCCGATAATACCTTGTTAGATCAAGAGTATTGTTTGCTAAATCAATTTTTTGCCTTAGATGATAGCAAAACGGTAGCAGATGCTGTTAAAGATTTTCACGCAGATGCAGAAATTATAAGTTTTAAAAGAGTAACTGTAGGTAAGTAAAATTAATTTTACTTATTTTTGCAAATATAATTCGCACTATTGAATAGTGCAGGTCCTATAGCTCAGTTGGTTAGAGCACCTGACTCATAATCAGGTGGTCCTAGGTTCGAGTCCTAGTGGGACCACCAACAACATTTTAGACCGCTTCATAAGCGGTCTTTTTTTATGCCCTCAACTCACCAAAACACCAGCAAACACAACACTTTACAGCGTTTGTAAGGCTTATGTAAATTTGTTTAATTAGTTCAAATACTTTCAGTTAATAGCAAAAAACCGTACACCATACCGTACACGATTAAAGAATGCTTTCAAATCGTGTACGGTTTTACTATATTTGTGTACGTAAACAGTTATTAGCTATGGCAACATTTAAGTTTTATCTAAAAGATAAACAAGCAAAAGAAAGTCTTGTAATTTTAGTAGTTCGCCGTTATGTTGGCGGTAAAGAGCAAAGAGTTAACTATTCTACCAAAGAAAAAATTAATCCTAAGTACTGGCTTAGTAGCGAACAACGAGTTAAAAAAAGCTATTCGCAACATAACACCTTTAATGCAAGGTTAAACGACATTAAAGAACGAGCTAAGGCAACCATACAAAATTTAGAAAGTACAGGGCAACCGCTAACCAATGCCATTATAAAAAATGCGTTGGATATAGAATTTAACCGCAAAGCAGAAACCAGCTACACCGTGTTTACCTTCATTACCGATTACCTGCCTATTGACCGCTATACAGAACGTACAGACGGCACACTAAGAAACTATAATCAATTAGGCAACATACTTAAAGAATACCAAAACTTTAACGGTGAGCCGATAACATGGCAATGCTTCACTTACGATTGGTACAACCGTTTTAAAGATTTTCTAATAAGCCAAAAGCAATACCATACCAATACTATAAACAAACATACTACACGGCTAAAGGCTTTATTAAACTTAGCCCACAAAAAGAACCTTATTAAAACAACCGACTTTAGAGACTACAAAACCAAAGCGGTTGCCGTTCACTCCATAGCTTTAACCGAAACCGAGTTACAAAAAATCTATATGGTAGAACTACCCAAAGAATACGAAACCAGCCGTGATTTATTTGTACTTCAATCGTACATAGGTATAAGGTATAGCGATTTGAAAAGCATAACGCCCGAAAGTATAAACGGTGGTTACATTACCATAGTTACCCAAAAGACAAACCAACGAGTAACCATACCTTGCAACAACATAGCAACCGAAATACTATACAAGTATAACAACCAGCTACCCAAAGCACCAAGTAACCAACAAATGAACCGTGATTTAAAACTAATTGGTGAGCAAGCCGAAATTAACGACCCCGAAATAATTGTAAGCGAGATAGCAGGTAAAAAGATAACGGAAAACAAACTACGTTGGCAGCTAATAACAACGCATACAGCAAGGCGAAGTTTTGCTACAAACGCCTGGCGAATGGGTGTACCTACATTATCAATTATGGCAATAACGGGCCATAAAAAAGAAACTACATTTTTCAAATATATTCGGGTAAGCCAAAAAGAACACGCCGAGCGTATGCGTAAAATAATGTTAGAACATTCTGCACCTTTAAAAATTGCTAAGTGATGGATAACGAGACTTTGTTACAAAGGTGCGAAACCTTAGAAATTGATTTTAATGCCTTAAAAACTTACTTAGACAAAAGAACCTTTATAATAGATTTTCATAAAGATTTTAAAAAAAATGAAGCTACAAAAAAGTTGTTAGATGATTTTTTTGTTTTTAACAGCTCAAAACCGCCTTATGTTTTAAACCCACATCATAAATCAAAAATTGTTGAAGAATTTTCAAGCAAATTAACTGGAAAAAAAAAGATAAAATTTGATGCTTATTATAAGGTTTTGGAGTTGTTGGAAAATGAATTTAATAAAATCGAAAAGGTTGTTATTATTGATTTGATAGCAAGTATTTTTATTTATGTATGTAGAAGGCAAAATCAAAATTTGAAAGAAATTTCAAATCTTATAAAAGACAGTTCGCAAAACGCTATTTCAGAGTTTGAGACACTAATTAAAAAAAGTATTAAAAAAAACGATTACTCGTTTAAGTATTTAATTTACGAAAAAATTGAAGATTATAATGTAGATCATTACGTAGGATTAAATTTTGAACGTGTTATGGATGCTATTGAGTATGACCTTGAAAGTTTTGGTTTACGGATTGGTACATTTCATTCAGACAATCAATTTTATATTACTGGTGAGGATTTAGCCCCTAAAATAATTACTAAAATTGATAGCATTTTTAAAGATAAAACCAAACCGCCCACAAATGGTAACATAACGGTTTACAAGCCAGGCATTTTAGAACCTTGCAAAGATACAGCTATAAATGCAAAAGTTACCTACTTAATTGGCATTGGTGAAATGGATAAAATTATTGAGCAATATACAATTGAAAATAAATTACCTAAACCTATTGATGTATTAGACGTTTTAAAAGAACTTAAATTTAAAAATAAAGAAAATAACGAAGTATGTTTTTTTGAAGCTAAAGATTTCAATCAAAATCCGCACGATAATAAAGCAATCACACAATACATAAGGAGTTATCTACATTATAAAGAAACTGGATTTATAGAAGGTAGTTGGCCAATTACATCTACTTCAATTCACAAAGTAAAATCCAAACTCAAAAACCCAAAGTACAAAGAGTTTGAAATGTTATTTAATGCAGATTTACCGTAATAAATAGCATTCGTAGAACTACGTATTTTCTACTGTTTTTTACCGTATCTACACGTTTTATGTTTGCAGAAATTAAATATAAAAGTATGTTTACAGTAGATGATAAAAATAATTTTACAAATGCCTTAAACCAATTTATTGGCATTTTAAACAGTTTAAAAAGTTCAGTTGCGAACTATGAACCACCAGCACCACCGCCACCCGAAAAGAAACCCGAATACCTTACAAGGAAAGCCACAGCCGATTATTTAAATATAAGCCTTAGCACACTTTGGCGAATAACCAAACAGGGCCAACTTAACAGCTATTCAGTTAGTAAAAAGATAATGTACCGCACTACGGAAATTGACAATTTCATAACCTCAAATCAAAAGAAATGGAAAGCGTAGATAAAAGCGGATATAACAGCAAGCAAAAAAGAAAGGGCTACCAAAGCAGCCCTAATGTAAACAGTTACCCAACAGCAACTATAAGCAAAGATAGCATTAAAGAAGCATACATAAAAGCATTAAGTGGCGAAACTCCAAAAACTCATTTAATGGTGTGTACCGAGTTAGCAATTACAGCAAGTAGTTACACTTCATTAAAACGCCAATTAGAGAATAGAGGTAAGTTATTTGAGCTATACCAAGCCCCTTGCAAGGTTGGCAAAAGTAAACGTTTGGTGTGGTATCTAACCACAAACAAAGCCTTAGCATTAAAGTACGGTTTAACGCCTGAAATAAACGCCTTAAACATTAAGCGGCGCACAATTTGGATTAAAGGAAAATTTGGCAAACTTGAAGGTGAAACCATTAATAGACAAACTAAATTATTTTTGTAATGCCTAAGTATCAAACCATAAATTATAAGGCCATCAAAAGCGGTGTATTTGTATTTGATCCGAAATTTGAAAACCGAAAAGAAACAACGCCATTACCAAAATGTTTGCGCTTAGAGCAAGCAACCAAGCAAAAAGAAGTAAAGTTTTTTTTGTTCGATCCATTTTTAAACGGTAAAAAGTTAACAGGCTTATTTGAGACGGCAAAAGATGGAATGTTTAGCGGGGATGTTGTAATAAATGGCAAAAGAAATACCGTGTTATTATCATTTAATAACGAGTTGCCCCTATTGTCTGAATGGCTTAAAATTTATTACTTTTTTGGGTACTACGTTACACCTAATCGAATTAATAATTTAGTTTATACAACATTTACAGAAAGACAAAAAAAGGGCTTTAATTTCTAAACCGAAAAACGTCCATTTTAACTAAATGCTATGGTAACCTCATTAGTACCCTTTTTTAGGGTACGCTTTACCAACCAAACCAAACCACAACAAAAAGAAAAAAAGAAAAGAACGAGACGGCAAAGTCCACTAACACGTGGTGCAGGCGAAGCCCCTAAATTATGTTATTAGATACTTTAAATACAACTTATACTGGCATAGTAAATTACCGTGATGTTGCGAAGCATTTGGAGCAACCAAAAGAAACTGGCAAAAAAGGCATAACTGGAAACTACGGAAATTTAAAAGTTTGGGCCAACCCATTTAAATTAAAAATAGTTGGTAGTGCAGATAAGTTTATGAATGATGAAAACTATAATGGCCTAACAATGGATCAAACAAAAGAATTTATTACTTTACTAAGTGATGTATTTGATTTGGATTTAATGAAAGCCACAGTAAACCGAATAGATAACGGTACATCATTTTTATTAAAAGAACCACCAGCAAAATACAGATCATTAATGATTTTTAAACCAAAGTATTTTAATAACAGCTACCCAAATACCACATACTTTCACAATGCCACCGATACGAGGGTTTTATGTTTTTATGACAAAGGAATAAATAAAGATTATCTAAAATTTGAAAACCGATTTACAAAAACAACAACAATAAAAACTACCTTAAAATTAAACCAAAAGCCAACGGTTGCCGATGTAATTAAAAACAATAATTTGTTATTAAAACAATGGAAAAAAGCGTATTTTACGGTTATAAAATCGCAGTTAATACAAATGCAAAAAGCCCCTACTGGCATAAAAGATATAAATAACTACTTATGGGCTTTGGCAGTAAACGACCCCACACAAAGGAAGGCAATAGAAGCTGCAATAAATTTAAATGAAAACAAAAAAACACGCTATAAGATGCGCCAAAAAATAAGACGTGCCGAAAAGTATCGTTTCAATAGTAATTACGATTTGATAAAAGAACTGGATCAAAAAGTAAATGAAAAATACGAAAATAATTTAATATAAACTTTTAAAAAGAATTATCTTTATTTTTATAGGTGTGATAAAGCAGCGATAAAATGGCAAACAATCCAAACAACATACAAAATTTAAAACCTTTTAAAAAAGGCTACGATAAGCGCAGAAATGTTACAGGTGCAAACCGTAAAAGTTTGTCTGCCTTTAATCTGAAATGCAAAACAGAAGGTATTGAACCGCTAACAAAAAATGAATTGATAACAACACTAAATTATATTTTCAACTTAACAGAAAATGAAATTGAACAATTTAAAAACGATGTTGAGCTACCTTATTTTTTAAGATTGTTATTAGCAGATTTTACAGATAAAAAGATAGGGCCAAAGATAAGGCAGGATTACCGAGATTATATTTTTGGTAAAGCGCAGCAGGATATAGACCACACAATCAAAGGCAAATCATTAATCGACTGGACAAATTAAAATGAAATTACATTTTAGAAAATGACAAAAAACGAAACATACATCAATTTTATAGTTAACGAATTAAGAAAAGGAAACATTAAATACACAGATGTTAGTTTAGTTTTCTTTAGTAAATTTAAGGTAAGCGAGCCAACATTTGTTAAGTATTGGAATACAGCCAACAAACGTTACACAAATGAACTACAAGCAATAGAAAGCGAAAAGACAGCATTATACAGCGAAAGCCAACTACAAGCCGCTAAAGATGAAATTGCAGACGATATAGAAACTAAAAAAGCTGCAACAATAGCTTAAGAATGGCAATTAACGAATTAACAAAAGAAGGTTTAAAAGATGAACCAGATATAAAGCTAATTGCTGCAGTATCTAAAATTGTTATAGACACTCGCAAAACATTAGGCTATGAAAAAATTAACGTGGCAACTATTAATCACAACATAAAAGAAATGACACCAGAACGAGCAAAAGAGATAGAATATAAATTTAGGCAAATGATAGCATAATGAGTAAACAGGAAACATACATAACATTTATAGTTGATGAGCTTAGAAAAGGCAATAACTCGCATAAAGAAGTTTTTGCCGTAGTTTGCCATAATTTGCCGTCAATCGTTAGACGAACATTTGATAAATACTGGAAATTAGCCAACGAACGTTATACAGATGAACTACAAGCAATACAAAAGCAAAAGACAGCTATACACACCGAAATAGAGTTAAGTACAACCACAGCCAACGTATTAACCAAAGTACAAGCAAAAGAAATACTATCACAAATTGCCAAAAAAGAACAAAGCAAGCCAAGTGAAAAAATACAAGCCATTAAAACCTTAGCAGATTTAGAAGGTTGGAACGACCTGAAAGCTGGCACAACAATAATAACTGTAAATCCTGTTACAATAGATATACCAGAGGACATACCAGATTAAAAACAACTCTATTTCATTTAAGTAAAAAAACAATTTGCGTTGTATTGTCAAAGGTTAAAAATAGTTTTGTTCCTAAAAAGAAAAGTTTAAACATGGGTAAACGGTGGGGAACTTTTTTTAACTCCACCAAAACCCCATTTAAACCCCACCGAAAATAATAGTTAGTTTGCAGTTTTAAATTAAACTTGCAAATTCACTTATAAATGAATAAATTTGTAGCCATAAATAAAGTACAATCGTTTAAAAAAGTAACTTACTATACCGTAAGCCTTAATAACGATTTAGATTTATTTACCCAGTTCATTAACAAGTTTTCTTTTAGTAACGACTTAGCTTTAATAAGGCAATTTCTACTAAAAATGGGTAAACAAACAGGTGCTAAAGAAAATTACTTTAGGTTTGAAAATGTTGCAACAGCATTGCCACCCCGTTTTATTGAGTTAGAAAATGCTTTGCGTTTGTATTGTCACCGATTAAACGACCATGTTGTTTTTCTGTTTAATGGTGGTATTAAAACTGCTTTAAAAGTACAGGACTGTAATAATGTAAAACATCATTTTAAATTAGCGAATCAACTGGCAGTAGCTATTGACCGTTTATTAAAAGAAAATGAAATCAACTGGATTAATGACTTTACTGATATAGAATTTAGTACCGACTTAATTATTGAATTATGACAGCAACAAAAGAGGTTATTACAGCTAAACAATTTTTTGAAACCAAAAGCCCTAAAGAGGTTGTTTTGTATGTTGATAAAACGATGGACATAGTAGAACGCATTATGCAACTTCTTAAAGCTAAAAACTGGTCGCAAAAAGATTTAGCCGAAGCCTTAAATAAACAACCAAGCGAGATAAGTAAATGGCTTAGTGCTTCACATAATTTTACTTTAAAAACCTTAACCAAAATTGAAGCGGTTTTAGATGCTGAAATTATTGCTATTAAATAAGTATTAACTTAATTACCATTAGTGAAAACCTTTAAAGATATAGTAACTGGGCCAAAAAAATGCTATGATAACTTTAAAGCAAATTAATCGTATCTTTGAATAAATTACTTACCATTGGTAGCCATTAGAGACATAACACAAATAAGTGAGCAAATAGGCATTAACAGCTATAAGGTGCATACCATAACGTCACAGGCTATTGCTACTAACCAAAACATAAATGAAGTAATAAACCTTTACAAACAAGCCTTAACTGATTTGTGTTGTTTAAACTATGCCTTAGAAAACTTGTTTATTACAATAAACGAACCTAAGCAACAACAACTTATTGGCCCATTACACACCGCTATAAACTTTGCTAATTTAAATATAGGTTTAGCAGAACAATATACCCTGCAACCACAACTGGCCCACATTACTACCGAAATAAAAGAACAATTAGAATTTACTGCCGAGATTTTAAATGATTTGGTTTTGGTGCATCTTCAGATGCCAAAAATGAAGCCTTTTAAATACTCAAAAGAATTTAGAGCAACGTTTGTGTAATGGTGATTAATGAATTACTATTACCTACTACAATTTAAGGCCGATGTAAAGAAGCTGCAAAAGAAAAACCACTACAAACAAGTTATTAAAGACATCTTACAATTTCTTACCAATAAGCCTAAGCAGCAATTAATACAACAAAGCATCTTAATAAAAGAAAATGACGGCATAGAACTCTACAAATGCCGTATAGCAAATTCTTTATCTAATAAAGGTAAACGAGGTGGGTATAGATTTTACATTGCTTTTGATGCTTTAGATAGCGAAAAATTGATAGTGTGTTTAACCTATCCAAAAGATGGGCCAAAAGCACAAACCAATTTAACCGATAAGGGTGCAGAACAATTACTAAAAGCTATTGATACCACAACCGTAAAACTGGATAGTTTAGATAGCTTAAATAGTTGGTAAAATAATTTGCTCTAAAAAGTAAAAAAAAGGTAGATTTTTTAAAGTTTGCGTACACTATAACGGATACGAATTTTACAACTTGTTGATTATCAACATAAAAACAAGTCCTAGTGGGACCACATTTTAAGCCCTTGTAATTCAATAGATTATAAGGGTTTTTTTAGTCTACAGAGGTTTGATGGGAGAGCTAAAATTGTTTTAATTGATGAAATGGATAGGGGGAAATGGCTGGAGGAAAGTTATCATAATATAAATTGGCTTTGTTATAGTTGTTTTTTAATTATTAATTTTGAAGTAGGTATTATGACATAACAGCCACGTATAATTTGATATAGAAATAATACTATTTTTGCATAAAATCAACTGTGAAAAATTGTAGTCTCTACCAACTGCTATCTTATTTAATACCTGGTTTCCTATTTTTAAAACTACTCACTTATTACCAGTCAGATTTTTAACTACAATTTTTAAGTAAGTTTGACGATGATTTAAACAACTATATTTTCTTATTAGTTGTTCCATTGATAATTGGTGTTGCTTTACATCAATTTACATTTATAATTAAAGATTGGTCTTTATATCGCAACGATGTTTATGCTTTAATTGATAAATTGAAAGAGGAAAGCGAAGAACTTAAAAAACTTATTCCTTTGGTTGAGGATATAATGAAAACTAAAATTGGTGAAAATCAGTTTGATAAAATCTATTTATTTGATATTGCTTATTACTATCTTTAAGTAAATAGTAAAATCGAAACCTCAAAAAGCTTTCAAAGTTTTTATTTTCTGTTTAGAAACATATACACCGTTCTTTTGTTAACGTTTCCATTTTTGCTTATAAAATATGGGACATTGTTTGTAAATCACCGGACAACCGCTAATAACGAAATACTTATTTTAATTTTCATTACTTTGCTCTTTCCAATTTCGGTTTGGTGTGCCCGTTTTATGCGAAAGAAAATGTTTGAACGTGTATTCTGGAGTTATTACGTCGACAATATTCATAAAAAATAAAACAATAAAAATATAAATGACACAAACAGCAACAACTAACTCAGGCACTTTGGCTGATGACAAACAAACTTATTATTACCATTTTTTAAAAAGCGATAAATTCTTTTTTGGTAGCTTTTTTAATCTTGCAGATAACAATTTAAAGGCAACGTTTAACGATTTTGAAAAACGATTAGGCATTAAATCGGCCAATGGCTTAGTTCAAAAAGTAGAACAATATTTTCCTGACAATTTACTATTAAGCGAATTTGAAAGGCGAACAGAACTATTGACAGAATATCTACCCATTGTTCATAAACTTAGAAAAATAAACAAAGAAAGCGCCGAACCAGATAGAAGCTATTTTAGGGATAACTTAAAGATGCTTATAAAAGCGGTAGATCACTTACGAAATTTCTACACCCATTATTACCATAAGTCCATAATATTTGATGAACGCCTGTTTGAATTTTTGAATGGCGCACTTTTAAATGTTTGTTTTGATGTAAAGAAGAAACGAATGAAGTCGGATACGAATAAAGCCTTCTTAAAAAAACATTTTGAAGAAAATTTTATCAATAAAAGCAAGGATAAAATAAAAGAAGCTTTTGATGAAGCATTTTCTCACCTTAAAGTCAGTAATGATGGTAAAAAATTTAGTTTAACTAAATTTTATCAAGCGAAGTTAAGTCACAAACAAAAATTTAGTGTAAAAAATGATTTAATTTTCGACATAACAAATTCAGACTTTGTCTTTCTATCAAATAGTGGACTATTGTTTTTGTTATCCTTCTTTTTAAGACGTGAAGAGCAAGAACAACTTCTATCAAAAATGGAGGGCTTCAAAAATCAAAATGAGTTAAACTTTATCGCCACTCGCTGGGTTTTCACACACAAATGTTTTAAAGGCTTAAAAAAAACTATTAAAAGTAGTTACGATAAAGAAACCTTATTAATGCAAATGGTTGATGAATTGAGTAAATGTCCGGATGTGTTGTACAAAAATTTATCTGATAAGCAAAAGCAAGAATTTGTGGTAGATGTAAATGAATTTTATCAAGAAGCTAAGGAACAAAATGAGGAAAATAAACTGGTTAGTCATACCATTATTAGAAAAAGATATGAAGATAAATTTGCCTATTTCGCTTTGCGTTTTTTAGATGAATTTGCCAACTTCCCGACTTTGCGTTTTCAGGTGGTAGTAGGTAATTATTTGCAAAACGAACAAGAAAAACAGATTAAAAACACTACAACCGTACTCAAAACCAATCGCCAAATAAAAGAGCGCATTAAAATGTTTGGTAAGTTGAGTACCTTGAGCAGTAAAAAAGCTGCCTATTTTAAGGCAATTTTAGAAGATAGAACACTTACCGCAGAAGAAAAAGGCTTAGACCCAAAGTGGGAGATTTTTCCTAACCCCAGCTACGGTTTTAAAGGAAACAATATTCCGATTTATATTAATAAAAAGGGATTTAAAAACATGCTAAGTGTTGATGAAGCTAAAGTGCGAACCAATAAAGATAGAGCTGCTAAAAAAGATATTATAGAAAAAATATTTGGTAAAGATAATTATTACGGTAAGCCCATTGCTTATTTAAGTTTGAATGAATTGCCTGCCTTGTTGTATGAATTTCTGGTAAACGGTAAAAATGGTGCGGACATAGAAAACATCATATTTAATAAAATTAAACAACAAGTTGTAGCAATTAAAGCCGCAGATAAAACAAACAAAGGCATACCCAATAAATTAAGAAAAGCAAAAGAAGAAAACGATTACGATCTTAATAAATTGAAAGGCAATATTAAAGATCAAATTGATGAGTGTAATGAAAAAATACATTTTATAAGAACTTGTAGGGCAGCTTTTGATCCAAATAAAACCAAACACTTCTTTACTTTAAAACAATTGGGTGATGAAGCCACTTGGTTAGCAGACGATATAAAACGTTTTATGTTGCCTGAAGCCCGCAAAAACTGGAAGGCTTATGAACATAGCGAGTTTCAACGATTGCTGGCGTTTTATAAAAGGTTTAGGAAAGATGCACGTCAACTTTTAAAAAACAAATGGACAATGAACGATACATTTGGTGAGATGGTAAAAAGATGCTTTAGTCAAGTCGAATTTGATCAGTTTTATGAAATGTACTTAATTGATAAAATTGAACAATTAGAAGTTTATAAAAACCAGTTAGATGGAGAAGCTATTCAATCGCATCCTAAATTATTAAAAAAAGTATTGAAAGAAATATTTAGATATTTTAATGAAAGATTATATTTGATAAAACCTGCCGGTAAGCAAATTGAAGAATTGCTAAAACACCCCATTAATTTGCCAAGGGGAATTTTTGATAACAGACCAACGTACATAGAAAATGCAAATCATACAGACCACAAAGACCAATATGCTGCATGGTTTCTGCATATTACTAAAAACGAAAATGAGCTACAGCAATTTTACAGTTTTGCTTGGAATATTAATAATGATAAAACGCTTGATTATGAAAAATTGACGAAAGAAAAAATGAAGCGGTTGGAGAAAAAAAGAAAACGACAAGGCAAAACAAATCAAAATTTTAGTCAAAACAATTCTATCAATTTTAATAATCTTAAAGAAAAAATAAAAATACGTTTGCAAAAAGATGCCAAAGCAGCTATTAATAAACAAATACGCAGCGATGTGTTTATAAAAGCCATGGCAGATTATGTTTTCGAAAAAACTTTTGATAAACCTTATCAAATTCCATTAAACGAAATATACCAAAATAAAGCTCAAAAAGAGCAAATGAGAAATGAAGCAGCAGCACAACAAAGCAGAGCGGAAGGTGATAAAAGTAGTAATATTTACAACGAAACTTTTATTTGGAACAAGGTTATTTCTTACTCAATATTTGGTGGAAAAATAAAAGAAGAGAAACTAAAGCTAAAAGACATTGGTAAGTTTAGAGCTTTAGAGCAAAACCCCAAAGTTAAAGCAATAGTAACTTATCCACACAATGATGATTGGAGCAAAACGGAGATAGAAAAGGAACTGACAAATTATGAACGCATTAGAAGTGAAACCTTGCTTAAAAGTGTACAAGAAATAGAAAAGAAAGTATTGCAAAAATTACAAACTGGTACAGTACATCCTAAAATTTTAGAACACAAAGGCAATCCTCAATTTAGAAAATATGTAGTAGAAGGTTTTTTAAAGGATATGATTGCCGAACCAGAACTAACTTTTTTCAATAATAATAAAACTATTGATAATTTTAGCATTTCAGAAGTTGAGGAACAAGCACTTTTAATACAGCAGGCATTTTACTTAATTTTAATAAGAAACAAATTTGCACACAACCAATTGCCAAATGTTGCTTTTTTTGAAGCAATGATAAATATATCAGGTATTGAAAAACGCAATGATAATTTTGCAGCACAATTGAATCAAATTTTTGATACCTTTAAAGCCGAAATAATAAAATGAAGCTGCTTTTTTAAGCACAAACTAAAGATAAGTAAGTTACAATCAATACATTAAGTTGTTATAGGTTGTAACTGCCCTCGGTTTGGGGGGTGAACACAACCGTTCACTGCCGAGAGTCCGCCGGCACAGGGTTGTAACTGCCCTCGGTTTGGGGGGTGAACACAACGAACCTTCTAAGAAACTTCAATTGTTCAGCGTTGTAACTGCCCTCGGTTTGGGGGGTGAACACAACTCTGTTTAACTTGGTTAAGTGCATCACTCAGTTGTAACTGCCCTCGGTTTGGAGGGTGAACACAACCATTGGTTCGCTCAATAGTTACTCTTATCGGTTGTAACTGCCCTCGGTTTGGAGGGTGAACACAACAGGATAAACGTTTACTGCTTGTGGAAAATGGTTGTAACTGCCCTCGGTTTGGGGGGTGAACACGACTTCACATTTAATGAAAATTTCATTATGGCCGTTGTAACTGCCCTCGGTTTGGGGGGTGAACACAACCCTGGCCAGTTTCATTGCAAGTAATTGTTGGTTGTAACTGCCCTCGGTTTGGGGGGTGAACACAACTCATAAGCATATTGTTTCAAACCTCCCAAAGTTGTAACTGCCCTCGGTTTGGGGGGTGAACACAACTGAGTTCTTAGTTCGCCATTTTCTCTTCTTGTTGTAACTGCCCTCGGTTTGGGGGGTGAACACAACGGTAATTCAATTTCAAATGAATGTTCGGGTGTTGTAACTGCCCTCGGTTTGGGGGGTGAACACAACATTAAGTAGTATTTGAAAACTTTGAGGCTGGTTGTAACTGCCCTCGGTTTGGGGGTGAACACAACAATTATGTTTGACATTTCACCAACTCCAGCGTTGTAACTGCCCTCGGTTTGGAGGGTGAACACCACTAAATTTAAAAAAATTGTCCATGGTTAGTATTCGGATTGAAAATTGACGTTTCTCAACTCAAGATTGGCTTGGTTCTAATTTTAGAATTTTCTTTTTGTGTAGATATTGCATCATAAAAATAACTGCACAAATCTGGCTCTCCTAAATTTGGCAAAATGTATTTAAATATTTTGCGCTACTTTACAGTCAATTTTTTAAAGCAATGGTTAAAAAAACAGGCCTTATTATTGGCCCTATACTATTTTTAATATGCTACAATTTGCCATTCACTATTATTAGTCCAGAAGCCGACCAAGTAATTGCCGTTGCTTTATGGATGATTGCCTGGTGGATTACCGAAGCCGTTTCTATATCAGTCACCGCTTTAATTCCATTAACCCTATTTCCGTTGTTGGGCATTATGTCTATGAAAGCAGTTTCTGCCAACTATGGCAGTCCAATAGTATTTCTTTTTTTTGGCGGCTTTGTAATGGCATTGGCACTCGAAAAAGTAAATTTACATAAACGAATTGCTTTAAACATAGTTAAACTTACAGGCACTAGTGCCAACAAAGTGATACTCGGTTTTATGTTAGCTACTGCTTTTTTAAGTATGTGGATAAGCAACACCGCAACAACAGTTGTAATGTTACCCATTGCGCTTTCTGTAATTGTGTTATTAATTAATGATGAAGATGGCTTTACTAAAAACGACAAAAATTTTGCCCTCGCCTTAATGTTGGGCATCGCTTATGCTGCAAACGTTGGTGGTATTGCTACCATAATTGGCACACCACCCAACACGGTTATGGTTGGCTTTATAGAACAAGAATACCAAACCAACATTTCTTTTTTAAAATGGATGGTAATTGGTGTTCCTTTTAGCGGTATAATGCTTGGCACTATCTATTTTATTTTAACCAAGTTGGTATACCCAAATAATTTAGGTAAATTAGAAGAAGCCAAAGCAATAATTGAGCAGCAGTTAGCCGATTTAGGTAAATTACAAGCTACCGAAAAAAGAGTGTTGATCGTTTTTGCCGCCACTATTTTTTTATGGATGTTTAGAACTTACATTAATGAATGGTTGCCCATTTTTAAATTATCAGATGCGGGCATAAGTATGTTAGCTGCTTTTGCTTTGTTTACTATACCTTTTAAATTTAATAAAGGCGAGTTTATTTTAGAATGGAAAGACACCACAAAACTACCTTGGGGTATTTTAATATTGTTTGGTGGCGGGCTGGCTTTGGCTAGTGGTTTGTCAGGTGCTGGGGTAATCAATTTTATTGGCGAAGTAGTATCAAGCAATAAAACACTAAGCGCCGTAATAGTAGGTTCAATATTAATTGCCATTATGTTATTTATGACAGAGCTTATGAGCAACGTGGCATTAGTAGCCATTTTTGCACCAGTAATAGCAGGTATTGCAATTGGTTTAAAGCAAGAGGTGTTGCATTTATTAATACCAATTACTATGGCGTCCAGTTGTGCTTTTATGTTGCCCATGGCCACTCCACCAAATGCCATCGTTTTTGCAAGTGGGCATATTAAAGTACACGAAATGGCTAGAGCGGGTATTTACCTAAATATAATATCCATATTTATTATAATAGTGTTTATGCGGTTTGTTATTCCTTTGGTGTTTTAAAAAAAAATTATGGCTGTTTATTTTTTAGATCTTTATAAAGGAAATTTATAGCTAAAAATGTGGCGTTAAAACAAAGCTATCAATTCAATTTCGTCGTCTACAGCAACCTTCTATACATCATTATAGTATTTTCTAAACCTAAATAAATGGCATCGCACCAAAGGGCGTGGCCAATAGAAACTTCTTTAAGATTGGGTATGTTTTTGGCAAAGTATTTTAGGTTTTCTAAATTTAAATCGTGACCAGCGTTTATACCCAACCCAATTTCGTTGGCATATATGGCCGCTTTTTGATAAGGTTCAATTGCTGCTGTTGGGTGAGCGTTATATTGTTCTGCATAAGGGCCAGTATATAATTCAATGCGGTCTGCGCCCAGCTTTTTAGCCATTTCAATTTTGTTTAGATCGTTATCAATAAATAACGAACTACGAATGTTGGCTTCCTTTAAAGATTGCAAAACCTCTTTTAAAAAGCTTTGGTATTTAATAGTGTCCCAACCTGCATTGCTGGTTAAAGCTTCTGGTGGGTCGGGTACCAGCGTGGCCTGTGTGGGTTTTGTTTTCAATACCAATGCTAACCAATTGTTGGTTGGGTAGCCTTCAATGTTATATTCAGTTGTTGCAACTTGTTTTATGGTTGGCACATCGGCATAGGTAACGTGCCGTTCGTCGGGGCGAGGATGAACCGTTATGCCTTGCGCACCAAAACGTTCGCAGTCTTTTACAATTTGTGACAGATTAGGTAAATTACCTCCACGGGCATTGCGAATCAAAGCCGGTTTGTTTATATTTATTGAAAGCTTAGTCATAAATAAAAATTACTGGATAACAATTATCTTTCATAATTCTTTAAACTTCTTCAGCCTTAACCGATTCATTTTCAACTATAGAATTATACAACTCATTAGGCGAAGTAATATCAAGATAAATTTCATTAATAGCATAACCTTTAGTTTCACAATATATAATTCCTCTTGAGGTTGAATAAGACAAGGCGAGTATATTTAATTGGAGGGCTTTTTTCAAATCAGGATCTTGCAATATCTCTTGAAGGTTTGGAACATCGAAGGTGTAAACAATATCAAAATGACCCAATACAATGTTATTATCATTGTGTTTTAACTCATAATGGAAATGAGAAAAAAATTGAACATAGTTTTCGCGGTAAATAAATTTTGATTCAACGTCTAAAATAACATCCTTTAAACTAAATTCTTCATTAAAAACTATTGGATGATCTCTTACTCCACTTCTTAAAATTTTGATATCTGCTAATCTAAGTTTTATAGGTTTCATATAAGTTCGCTTTCATCAAATTGTTTTTCAATCTTCACTTCGTCATAACTATTATTATCCATATCTTTCTTAATGCCCAAAAAATAAGCTAAACTATTGTGGTCATATACTTCTGAATCACATATTGGATTATTATTGCTACAAGTAGAATGATACCATGCATTAGAATTTCTATAAGAAGCTTTTAAATTTTGTTCCTGTAAGTACTCATTTTGATCTTTTAACTCTAATACGGGCACTTTGCCTAATGCAAGGCAAAACTTTACAATTTTCTTCCAAGTAGGGTTAATTTCAGATTCACCACTTAAAATTTGCGATACATAACCTGGTGTAGCACCAATTTTTTTTGCAAGCTTGGCAGCATCACCTCTTTCACTAACATTTTCATTTAACATTTGGTGTATTTTTCCTTGTCCTTTAGCGATCCAATAGTATTTTGACTTAACTGTTTTATTGAATTTGCTCATTTTTTTTGATTTAGATAGTTGGTTTTTAAATTTCTAAATTTATCTATGTATTCTTGTTGATCGTCTTTTTTCTTATTATAATGCCCTAGTACAATAATATTTTTATTTGGATGATCAAAAAAGAAATATACTCTGGTTCTCTTAATCCTAACCTCAAATTCATTACTTCCTATTGTATGTAATTTGTTTGGCGGTATTGGATCACCTTGAATCAATAGGGTTAAATAGGCATCCAATTCTTCTATAATATCATCCTTCTTATTTACTTTTTTCGGTTTTTCATTTAAAAAGTCATCAAAATGGCATTTGCCATTAACTTCAAGTTTCATTAGCCTAACTTTTTGTTCTGCCTCATTAACTTCCACATATTCAGTAGTTATATCTATTGTTCTAATGCTAATAGGCAATAGTTTATGCTTATCTTAATTTATTAAGTTTCAAAGATACATAAATGTTTAGTTATTGGTAAATATTTAGTTATAAGTTAACAAATGTAGTATTGTTTTATGTATTTTATTTTATGATTAAAACTTATTTTTTAACACAGCTTGTTGATAGCATTAGGAAAAAGAGTGTTTTAGTATAGTTTGCAGCCTATTTATGTTAAATTCTAACGCACATAATTTTTTTTGTTCTATTCCTTTATGTTTAACTTAACCCCTAACTCTTCCAAAGCGGTTGTTGGTACTTCGCTTGGTGCGTCCATCATTAAATCGCGCCCGCCAGTTGATTTTGGAAAAGCTATTACATCGCGAATTGAGTTGCCGCCAATCATTAGCATTACCCAACGATCGACTCCAAGAGCTAAGCCGCCGTGTGGTGGTGCGCCGTACTTAAATGCGTTTAGCATAAAACCAAATTTATTGTCACGATCTTCGGCACTTAAACCAAGTGAGTTAAATACTTTTTCTTGCATGGCTTTGTCGTGAATACGGATGGAGCCACTACACAATTCGTTGCCATTCATAATTAAATCGTAAGTTTGGGCACGCACTTTTAATGGTTCTGTATCCCAATATTTTAAATCTTCTTGGTGTGGTGCGCAAAATGGGTGATGGGCAAAAGTAAACTCGCCTGTATCTTCATCTTCTATAAATAATGGAAAATCGATTACCCAAAATACCGACCAGGCCTTTGGGTCAATCCAATCTTCTTGTTTGGCAAGTTGCAAGCGCAAATCGCCTAAACATTTTCTAACTACGCTTTCTTTGTCAACAATAATTAGCAGCATATCGCCAGCTTCGGCGCCGCTTGCTGCTTTTAATTCTGCTACTTTTTCGGGCGTTAAAAATTTATCCATTGATGATTTGTGTGTACCATCTTCATTAAATTTTAAGTATATCATACCGCCTGCACCTCTATGTGGTTCTTTCACAAAATTAGTTAGTTGGTCAATTTGTTTGCGCGAATAACCTGCTGTGCCTTTTGCAACTATACCAGCAATTAGTTTGTCACTTTCTAAAGCGGAATTGAAAACCTTAAATTCTGTGCCTTTGCAAGCCTCATTTAAATCTACAATTTTGCAATCGAAACGCAAATCGGGTTTATCAGTACCATAATATTTTATGGCATCGGCGTAAGTCATTCTAATAAATTTAGGCAAGGCTACCTCAATGGTTTTTTCAAAAGCGTATTTTATCATCCCTTCAAAAGTACCCAACACATCATCTTGCTCTACAAACGACATTTCGCAGTCTATTTGTGTAAACTCTGGCTGGCGATCGCCTCTAAAATCTTCATCTCTATAGCATTTTACAATTTGATAATAGCGATCCATACCAGCAATCATTAACAACTGTTTTAATATTTGTGGCGATTGCGGCAAAGCATAAAACTTACCATTTTGCAAACGAGAAGGCACTAAGAAATCTCTTGCTCCTTCGGGCGTTGATTTTATAAGATTAGGTGTTTCTACTTCTACAAAAGCTAAATTATCTAAATATTCTCTAACCGCCTTTATTAACTTTGCCCGCAACATTAAAGTTTTGGCCATTACTGGCCTTCTTATATCTAAATATCGATATTTCATGCGCAATTCTTCGCCACCATCGGTTTCATCTTCTATAATAAAAGGCGGTAATTCTGCTGCGTTCAAAACCGTTAACTCATTTGCTTTTATTTCAATCTCACCAGTTGGCATTTGGCTGTTTTTGGCACTACGTTCCAACACTTCGCCAGTTACTTGTATCACATATTCTCGGCCTAATTTATTAACTTCGTTATTTAAGGCAGCGTCAATATCGTCACTAAAAACCAATTGTGTTAAGCCATAGCGGTCGCGTAAATCAACAAAAGTCATTCCGCCTAATTCGCGCACACGCTGCACCCAACCTGCTAAAGTTACTGTTTGACCTTTATGTTCTATACGAAGCTCTCCGCTGGTATGTGTTCTATACATATCAAAATTTTAGAGCGCAAATATAAGTAGTAATTATGAAGGAACAATTATGAAATTGAAATGAATTTTAAAGGAGCGTTTACACAGTATTACACTCATTTTTATTTCAAAAGCATAATTTTAATTTAATTCAAGTTGCTCATAATCAACAAATTAAACCAATTTAACACAATTAGAATATTTATACTAAAAAATTTTTATTGATTTTTGCTATAATTTGCCCTATTTTTTTGTCTTATATGGTTTATACTAAAAAAATAAAGTGGTAGCAATTAGTGAAATAATAAAATCAATAAAATATGGCCCGCACCTTAAAACTGTTGAAAAGGGCGAAATAAGATATTTAAAGGGAAATCATTTTGATGAAGAATTTGATTTGGATAAAGTTGAAAATAGTTTTGTTAGCAGCGAGCATAAGTTTTGTGATAAGTTTTTACTAAATAAAAGCGACATTATTTTAGCTGCAAAAGGGTTTAAAAATTTTGCTTGGAGATATACAGGCGAACAAGGCTGCTGCATTGCTTCTTCTCTTTTTTATGTTATTAAAATTAATGAAGATTTAATATTAAGTGAATATTTTGCGCTTGTAATAAATGCACCAAAAACTCAACATCAATTAAAATTGATTGGCTTGGGTGTTACTACTCCTTCTATACCTAAAAGCGAATTGCTTAAAATTAAAATACCCATACCTACAAGAGAAGTTCAAAATAAACTGGTTCGACTAAACAACACTTTAAGCAAACAGATAAACATAGAAAAGAAATTAAT
>Ga0209093_1000180_pt1 | contig 31612 bp, 40 predicted proteins | sample SidtaG_4_FD_187450 | JGI IMG/M metagenome (GOLD analysis project Ga0209093, IMG submission 187450) | Marine algal microbial communities from Sidmouth, United Kingdom - Sidmouth_Male1 metaG (SPAdes) (version 2) | ecosystem: Host-associated > Algae > Red algae > Unclassified | place: Sidmouth...
CACCGCCGCCCCCGGGCGCCGCGCCACCGCCGCGCGCCGGCCGCCCGTCGGCGGGGTCGGCGGCCGCGCGGGGCGGCACCGGCCGGCACCGCCAGCGGCTCGCCATCGCGGCGGCGGCCTCGCGACGGGCACGCCCCGACGTGTTGGGTCGGATTGGGGCACCGGCGGCCGCCCGACGCGGCGGGCGGCCGTGCGTCTCCCAGTGGAATTTGCAATGGCCAAGACCGCCAGTACAGCACGCTCTCGGGAGGCGGGGCTACAGCCACCCCCGCCATCTCGTGTGACTGAGAACCGGAGTGTGGAACGAATAAGGAGATTTTGTCGGACCAGTTTCCATCCAATCTCGATCGAGCGGGCGTCGCACAGCAGGATATTGACCTTGCGCCAAAAGCTGGACAGGCCCAGAAGAGGCGACCTCTCCTGAACAGGGATGAGAGGCGATAATTATCACCTGAATATTGTCGAGTACAATATGCGCTACTTATCGAAAACATCAGCGACGGTCTGATAGTTATCACCACGTGTACTGTCAGGGCCTGACACGTGGACCGGTCATGCACCAGTCCTGGCGACTCTGGGACGCAGCGCAAGAGTCCAAAAGTGCTCCCACATGGGACACAGTCGCTCCCATCTCCAGACCGATGCAGGCCAGGGCGATCCGCTTCCCTTCTCGCTCCCTACCCCCCTTCCTCCCATCGCCGCCCTCCCCTCCCCTCCTACCAATCGACGACGCTTTCCGCAGTACCATCCGCCTCTGCTCCCTTCCCCCTCGCTCCCTTGTGTGCCACTCCGACGGCGTCCCGTACGACGCCGCCGGGGCCGACGCGGTGCAGGTCGTGATGGCCGACGTGGTGCAGCCGACCCGGGAGCGCGCGGTCATCGCCGACGCCATGGCGGCATACAGATTGTCGCTGGTGGCCTTCGTTGCGGACCGCGAGCTGTATGGAAATGCCGCGGTCAGCAGCATGCTCACCCGCGGCACGGAGCTGCGGCTGGCGGAGTCCCCCGAGGCCGCCGTCGCGTCGTACGCCGCCTGTATCCGCCAGCAGCTCGCCGCTGCGCTCTACGACGGCGGAGACGGAAGCGGCGCGGCGGCACCCAGTGTCGGTGCCAGCGAGGCGGTCGCTGCCAACCGGGCGGCCGCCGGCGGTGTCTCGGTTCCGTTTCATCGACTCACGCTCCTTTGGAGTGTGCGGGTAAAAAGGCGAAAGAGTGACCGCATCAATGGAGACGGCAGTGGCACTGAAATGGGGACAGCGTGATTCGTACGGCTTTGAGCTGGGCTGTCACACGGTCAAGAGTGCTCTGGTGGCACAATATTCGTTTCTGGAGACCCCGGCGGCTCGGAGCGTGCTTCTGCTGTGGGCCCAGAACTTTCTTGTAGCTGGTCGAATTCCGACATCCGAGCATCAAGAAAAGAACGCCCCTGGTCTGGCAGGCGGCCATCAGGACTGCCTTTCTGGCATACAACACACACAGTATCGCAAGAGTCTGGCCACTGCAACGTAAAATGGGGCAGTGTCACGGACATCAAAGCGGGGACGGTCTGAGGGACCCGTGCTCTACTCGACGGGCGACTGAGCGCGGCGTGCATGCGTCCGGGTGCGCGGCCGAGGTCGGGCCTCTAGGTCGCGGGGGCAACAACGTTGCCATCCTGCGGGACTAAGGAGGAGCGATGACGTCGACGTGGCAGATACGTACGTTCCACAGGCAGCGTGCCGCCGCGACAGAAGGTGTGGGTCCTTGTCGACTTCTCTGAGCCGACCAATTGACCTTCACGCTTGGAGCACTGTCAGCCGCGCATTAATAATGATCATTATAATATTCAATAATCATCAATGCTTTTACTAACCATCCATGGTTCAGCCAAAACGCTCACCCCTGCTCCTGAATCGGGTTGTGCATCACGCCCCTCTTTAGAGGGAGGGGTGGGCGATGCACGCCCAATCACGCCCTTTGACACACCCCTCTGACACGCACGGCCCAGCCACGCCCCGGACTTATCGTCAAAATGACCGACATAAGTTGAACGCAGCCATCAATTAATTCACAGCACCCTCTTCTTGCGGCGTTCAAGGACCTTTAGTTGCTACCTCAGATGAAATTCTGTGAATTGTGAAGATCACGCCCCTGCCACGCCCAATCAGATTGGGGCGCGCAGGGCGTGGCACACCCAGAACACGTGAAACTTCACGCCCCAGTCTAGGGAAGGCACATGTCATGCCACGTTGTGACATGTCAATGACATGTCAGTGTCGCTCCCCACGGGGTCGATTTCGCCGCTGTCATGACACAGGAAATGTCATGACATGCCACCACGTGTCAGACCCCCCCCCCGAACCTGTTCCTCAAAACGCATGCAGAATTTGCGACCAAGCGCGCGCCGTCTGAGGGGGGTCATCGGCCCGCGCGAAGTCCGCGAATCTGGCCCGTACATGGTCAGAATCCCAGTGTATTCTGAGCCGGGACTCCCCCGCAGGCACTGTGTGGCACGGGCGCTCCGATGGCGCCTCCCAGACACGCCGCTGGCAGCAGTGTGTCTGCGAGGTGTGTTTACTCGGGTGGGGACGGGCAGCCGTCTGCTGTCCGTCCCCACCCGCGTAACCAACTTACCTGTGGGGGAAACCTCCTGTCAGGGGTGACACGGCCCCTGGCATAAGCCGGGGACGGGTCGTGACCACTCATGTAACACCCCTCTAGGGGGGTAGCGTGGGACAGCCCCCTTGGGCGTGTGTCCAGGGAGCCCGAGGGACGCACACGAAACGACCCCTCCAGAGGGGTGCGGGGTGAGGAGCACCCGATCGGGCCCCTCTGGAGCGGTCTGACACAGCCGAGGGAGACACACGTCTTCCCGAATCCGGGCCCTCTGGAGGAACCGGGAAGCTTGTGGATGCTTCCACAATCCGAGCGTAAGCCGGACCGAGGTATGATCTCGACCAGGGATAAAATCCCGCCAGAATTCTATCCGGGAAAATTGAAAAATCTTGGGATAAGTCCCGAGGTACTGATTTTGGGTAAATCCTGAAATCTAGAAAGTTTTGGTGACTTTCCTGCTTCCGCCCGCGACGGGCGGGGGTCCTTTTCCAGTGGAAGGGTAGTCGAGGATGCTGGGCACGGGCCACTAGAGGCTCGGGCCTGAGACCGTGGCCCGTTGGGCACCGGTCCCCCCATGGTAGCGCCCGGGGGTCGGGATCGTGCACGTCCTGCGTCTTGTTTCTGGGGGTATATGAGTGTATGCTTTGGGGTCATCGTGCGTATCCGAATAAATCAGCGTTGCGTTTGCGTTACTTCCGTCGTTCTGGTGCGCTTCGCGCCCGGTGATCCGTGCGTTCGTGTTGTTTCTCCTGTGTTGCGCTCCGCATCCTGTGCTGGGTTTTCCGACGGGGCTATACCCCGTCGGCTTTGAAGGCAGGATCCACTACATTTTTGGATCAGCGGGGGACAGGGTCAAGCCCTTCCTGATCAGTCGGGCCGTCCCTGTGTCGTTCTTTTACGGTGGACTTGCTCTCTTTGATTTACCCTTGGGTGTGACTGTCGCTGTGACTGATTGATTGGATTTTACCACGGGGGAGTAAGACTTCCATCTTTATGGACAGCATGAGAGGGATGATGTCCCGCGCGCAAGGCGCGGGCTCCTCTTCACAAGGCATCCGTGACGGAGCTAGTGAGGGCTCAGGGCCGAGTGGCCTTTTGGGGGACCCTCCTCATGTGGAGGGTTGCTCGCGAGGGTCCACGAGAGTGCGTGGCACCGCGAGCGACGGAGGAGGGAACGGTGACGGATTCCCGTTCCCCCCTTCTGTTGAGACCGCCACAAGGGGTCGAGAGCGAGTCTCCCTCAGAGTGCCGGGACCTCCTGGGGGGCGGGAACAAGAGGTTCCGCCCCAAGAACAGGGGCAGTATGACGGTCAGGCTCGGCGAGCTAGGACCGTGAGCCTACCCCATGAACCCCCACAAGTCAGTGGGGTTGGGGCTCCGCAACGGGCCCTAGAAGGGGACGCCTTTTCAGCGGCCCTACGGGATTCACTGGATGCGTTCATTAGACCGTTACATGAACGGCTGTCCTTCTTGGAGACAGCCCTCGGGACCTCTCGACGGTCAAGACGCCGTCATCGCCGACTGAGCTCCTCCTCCTCGGATGGGGAGTACTCCGGCGGAGATGGGGCACGTCATGTCCCCCGAAGTGCGGTAGCACGCGCCCCAGCGCGCGAGCTGGAGGGGAACCCTCATCGTCGACTCCATGAGAAGATCATCTCTGCGAACGATCGCTATGCAGGGAATTTTGGATTGCGTATCGTACGCCTTGGCGAATACGGACGTCCGGTATGCCCAAACGATGTCACACGGCCTAGACCGTCTGCGTAAGGATGTCTCGGCCACCTTTGGTCGAAACGCAGAGGGGGATGGGACGCCAGCTTTATGCGTCTTCGAGTGTCTGAACCGCTTTGTAAAAGCGGGGAATGACATTGATGTGTCAGATGGCAGAGCCCTCTACCTCATCACGGAGTTCACCGAGGGTAACCTCAAGCGGGAGTTGTACACCATCATGCCGTCCCTCCAAGGAGGGCGGAGTGGAGAGGTCAGTTCCTGTATGGAACTGGTCAACTGGCTCCTCCGCAAATATGCGGATGAGCAGTCGCTGAGCGACCAGGACGCTCTGTTCCACGAAGCCTCCCAGGAGGATTTTGAAACAGAGAATGATTTTTATGTACGCCTTCGCGGTTGACGTCGCCTCTGTGGATATATCCACATAGAGGGGCAGATGAAGAGCCGCTATATGTAGGGGCTCGGTTGGGAGATTCGCGCAGATTTGCGCGAACACAACAGCGGCAATATGCCGATGGACCTTCTGGTGCAAAATATGTCCAGAGGAAGGGTGACGTCTGTAGCAGACGTCACGAGGAGCAACAGGCCGAAGAGGCCCGACGGGCCGAGGCCCGTCGAGAGCGTCGAGCCGTACGGCCGACACCACGCAAGTATGTTACCGTGGCGGTGACAGTCCCAGCTAAGGTGGGGGAAGTCCCGTCGGGTCCTTCCCCAAGGTGTAAAGGGCGCTTTGGGCAACCTAGGAACTACAATTTCCTCGCATGTAACATGCGAGGACACTTCTTCCGTGAGTGTCCCCGCCTCGACGCGGCGACCAAGGCCGCGTTGAACAAGGCCTAAGAGGAGCGTACGGCGGAACGTCCTCAAGAGGACCAGCGCCGTCCAAAGCAGATAATGGCACCCGTGGGCACAAGCCTAGGGCCGCCTTGGTCGTCCTCGGATGACACTCCACCCCAGGGGTGGAAGCCGAAGAGTTGGTCCAGGAGGACAAGTCCTCCTCGGAAAACGAGTATCGGGGGCGGTGGTCCCTCCTCCCCCGACAACTCTAAGGGAAACAAGGAGGTACAAGTCTTCCCAGAGAGCCGGGAAGAACTGGCCGAAGCGGCCACCGGGGGTATCCCAAGGGAAGCCCCCCGAGGGCACGGCATGTGTGTTCATGCCCTCCTCTAGCTGTAAGCTAATCGTCAGGTTATTCCTGAAGGAAGGTTTCGACCTTACTACACGGGCTATCCTGGATACAGGGAGTGGCCCCACGCTTATAAGCCGGCAGTTACTACCGGACGACACCCAGCTGCAACCGTTGGGTGAGTTGGCATCTATGTTCCACGACGTCACTGGGGGCTGGCGCCCCATTGTTGGTTCAGTGTGCCTTGGTGTGGCCCTTGGGGTCCAGACCTCATACATCTCCATTGGATTTGTAGACAATAGGAGTGTCCCAGCTATACTGGGCACCTCCTTTATGTATATTGCAACAAAGAATATTGCGCGACAGGAGCAACAGGTGGAGCTCCTCAATGATAGCAAGGTACCCATCCGAAGAGACGGTGCCCGCGAGGGGCATCAGGTCGCGTGAGTCAGTGAGGTATGTGCGTACCCCCAAGGGGGCACAGCTAAGCTAAGACCGGCACAGAAGACCTAGGTACAACCCGGGACTATCGCACACATCCCCGTGAAGAGTACCTACACGGGGAATGGCTTTATTTCGGGGCGACCCCCGTTGTACCACAACCATGGGGTACAGGTCGCTCAAGGACCCGCCATAATGGTGGCGGGAGAGCCATTAACCGTCCAAGTGATGCACTTGGGCGCTACGCCCTTTAGGCTGACAACCGATATGACCGTGGGTTCTATCGTCCCCTATAAGGGGCCGACCTACGAGGTGTCGCCGGACGAGCTCAAGGAGCGCGACGGGACAGCCAAGGAGTAGAAAGAATCCCCACCCCCAGGAGTGGACGTGTCATCGGTACCCGACGAATGGTCCGGGTCCCTTAAGGCTCTCTTGAAGAAACATGCACCGCTCTGGGGGGGTAACTTGGGGTTGATACGCGGTGTAGAACACCGCATTCGGTTGAATCCCGGGGCTGTCCCCGTGCGGCAACACCCCTACAAGGCCGGGCCTTTGGCCCGGGACAGAGAGAAAGGCGAAGTCGACCGCATGCGCTCGATGGGGGTCATCGAACCCTCCACTGGGGAATGGGCTAGCCCAGTCATTATGGTGCCGAAGCCTGATGGCTCGGTACGCTTCTTTATTGAGTACAGAAAGCTGAACTTGATAACCGTCAAGGATGCATACCCCATTCTTAGGATGGATGGATGCATAGATTCCCTAGGGGATGCCTGGGTGTTCTCCACCCTGGACTGCAACGCGGGCTCCCGGCAGATACCAGTAGCCGAAGAGGATATGCACCTTACGTCGTTCACGTGCCATTCGGGCGCGTGGCAGTGCGTGCGCCTCCCCTTTTGGTTGTGCAATGCCCCCACCACCTTTCAAAGGGCTATGGGCACGATCCTAGCATGGGTCAAGTGGCATATATGCTTAGTATATCTAGACGACGTTATCATCTTCTCATGTTCCCCAAAGGAACACTTACAACACCTCGATGAAGGGTTGACACGCCTGGGAAAGGCAGGGGTCACCTTTAAGGCGGCCAAATGCCACTTCTTTCAAGATGAGGTGGAGTACCTCGGTCGTGTTATCAGAACAGGAAGATAACATGTCCTGGAGAAGAACCTCCGGGCCCTGAGGGGCTTCCGGTATCCGGAGACCCAAACCCAGATCAAGAGTTTCCTGGATATGTGCGGAGTATATCGTCGTTTCGTGGCTGACTTCGCCAAGATAGCGAAGCTCGTGACAGCCTTGAGGAGCACTAAGCTCCCCAAGAGGCTACCTTCTCCTAGGGAGAAGGAGACGAAAACTTTCGAAGAGCTACGAGGACGGCTTTTAGCCGCCCCCATCCTCGCTCTCCCCAGGAGAGACAGGCACTACATCGTTGGTGTAGACGCCAGTTATGAACAGCTGGGTTGCTGCTTACAGCAACAACAACCGGATGGGGAGTATCACCCCATCGGCTAATATAGCCGTGCTCTGCTCTCCGCGGAGAAGAATTACTTCGCCACCGAGATAGAGGCGCTCGGCGTCGTCTTGGCGGTGATCTACGTGAGGTCATACCTTGACGGGGCAGAGTTTCTGGTCCAGTGTGACCACCGGGCCCTACTATCGGTACTCACAAACATGATTCCGAACGCGCGGATAAACCGCTGGCGACTCCGATTATTGGAGTACGCCTATGAGATCCGGCAAAAGCCGGGTAAGGACCATAAGGTCGCGGACGCGTTATCGCGCCTGCCCACAGAGGGACTCGACTCGACTCCCTTGGACGAGGATATCCCCGTCCTGGCCATCGAAACCCGGGCAAGTGACGCCCTAGAGGCCCCCTCTCCAGCCGAAGCCCCCATGGGGGCGCTAACGGCCCAAGAGATCATCCTCGGCCAAGCCCAGGATGCGTTCTGTCAAGAACGGCTAAAAGAACAGGATGTTATTTCACCACCCGACCCCAAGTGGAGTCGGCAAGCCTTCTTCTCTCGAGAGAAGAATGGGCTCCTATGCCGACATTAGGTATATGGGAGGGATACCCAAGTGGTCATCCCCGAGGCGCTGAAACAGCACCTCTTACGATATCAACACCAGTCGGTGTTGGCCGGGCACCCCGGCTCGCGGAGGATGTATGCCACCATCCGCCGGTATGTCTACTGTCCTACCATTGTGGTAGACGTATATAACCACGTGGAGCAACTCCCCGCGTGCGATAAGAATCGCCTCTCCGAGAGGAGGCATACATCCACAATGAAGCTGTTTCCAGATCTCGAGCCCTTCTCGGGGCTCGCAATGGACCTGCTAGGCCCATTGACCACCTCTAGGGGTGGTCACAAGCATGTGCTGGTCATCTGTGACAGGGTTAACAAGTTGACGCGAGCCATCCCGCTACGGGATGCGACAGCGCTGACTGTATTGTCAGCGTTCATTGATACTTGGGTGGCTGCCTATAGCATCCCCGACTCTGTTCTTACAGACAACGGACCTCAGTTTTGCCTCGGTATATTACCACGGCATTCTCGGGTTGCTGGGTATAGCCTCGAACTATACCTCTCCCTACCACCTCCAGACTAATGGGCAGGTGGAACGATACAACCGCACCTTGGTGCGGCAACTCCGATGCTATGTTGCGGAGCATCAGAATGAATGGGACAGTCATCTGTCCTTTCTTACTACTGCGTATAATACGCATGAGCACGCGAGCACTGGGGAGATCCCCTTTGCCTTCGTGAGCACTAGAAGGCTCCAGCTTATTGGCATGGAGCGCATGCCTCGGCTTAGACAAGCCCAGGAGAGAACTGAGGACGCCTACACGGCGGCGGAACAGTACGTTGAGGACCTTAAAGCCCTCATCCCGGCGGTTCGCCGGCAGCTGGGATTAGCCCAAGCCACGTATAAGCGGGCGCTCGACGCCCGCACAAAGGAAAAGAACAACACGGTCAAGGCCGGGGACTCCGTCTGTTTAGATGCCCATTCCCGTTCTCCGAAGAAGCTTGGGTTTAAAACCCAAGCACCATACATGTTGCTACAAACCGATGGACATCGGTTCCTGGTGGAGAGCCCTAGGGATCTCCGTACTATGAGTAGTGACCATGTCACTGGTGCACCCGAACCACCGGTGCGGGATGCCAAGTGGACCCGGGCCCTTCGGGCCCAAGCCCTTTTTAAGGTAGGCCACAAAATTAAGGAGAGCCATGAACTCGTTTTCGAACGATTTCTCAACCACGGTGGGGATGATGAAGGACAATTGAAGGTCCTGGTCAAATGTTTCGGGTTTCTTGAACAGGAAGCCACGTGGCAATTTGCCTCTTACCTCCCTAGGGAGGCAATTCGCATATATTGCTTGCGCAAACGTGTCAAGCTCCCCGCCTTGACGCGAGAAGGTGTCTTCTTTTCTGACCAAGTCGGAAGACAAGCCTGAGGGACCCTTGTGACTTCAAGCCACAAGCAAAGAACAGAACACAAGAAGAGAGTCTAAGCATTTTATTCCCTACGAGACCCGAGACCAGTCGATCGTAAGAAAGACAGCGCCCACCCCCTTAGGGGGGGCGACAACAGGTGACAATCAGAGCAGCAGGGGGAAACAAGGAAACCCTGGTCACCCTAGAGTAAACCTGTCACCAGCCCCCGGGACGGGCCCCATAGCCAGGATTATAGTCCTGGCTACGGTCCTCCTTGGGCGCATAATAATGTGGCCCCGAGAACGTCGGCGGGTTCGTTGAAGGGCCCCTCTCAGCCCCATAAAAGGCTTGTGACGAAGAACTGGCGCCAGCCTCATAGAAGGGCGGGGGAAGAGACGGCGGACGTCGAGGTGCCGCAGGCAAGGCCGCCCCTCGGGGCGGAGCCGACGAGCCGGCCAAGTTCCGCACTGTAGTACTACGGGGCCCCCGTCGTTGGCGGGGGGGCCGCCGGTGGGCCGTCCGGGGCGCCTGGGGCGCGACGACCGGCGGGAGTTGGCACCGCCGGCGGCGGTAGTCGCGGACGGGACGGTGGCGCGGGAGCGGGGACGACGGGCCCGTTGGCGCACCGGTGCGAGCCACCGAAGGGACGCGCCCGGACGCCGCGCCCCGCTTTGAGGGTCCCACGAGGGGCCGGGTTGCCGCGGCCAGAGTGTGACAACACACCCAGCCAACACCACCCAGTCGGGGGGAAAGCGAACCAGGCCGTGTCGCCGGGTAGTCCGGTCGGGGAATACCCGCCCCGGAAGAAAACCCCGAAGAACACACACGCACGGCGTCGACCGGGGGAAGACGCCCCGAGCGACAAACACGAGTTGTGTGACCGGAAGTTTACTTGCCCGCGTCGAAGGCCTCGAGGCAACACTCACGCCTCGCCGTCTTATCCCGTCCGTTCCCCTCAGACCCTCCGAAAACCCCCCCTCAGACACGCTCAAGGGACCCTGAGAAAACCCTCCGAAAACCCCCTCTCAGACACCCTCAAAGGAACCTCAGAAAACCCTCCCCTCAGGGCACATGGGGCCAGTCTCAGCGGAGGGCGGCCGAGGCTTCGGACACCGCCTCGAGTAGAGGCGGGGTAAGGGTGCTACGTGACACCCCTGCGGCGCCCCGGTGTCAGGGGCGCGGTGTAATACTGGTCAATGGTCCAAGTTGGGTTTACACAAAACAAGGCCCTTAACTGGGGGCCTGCCCCGGGATTTACTAGTCCCAGGGAAGTCTCGAGATCGCGGTTGTGGTTGGTGAGTCACGGGGCGATCACAAGTGGATCGCCACCGAAATGATTCGAAATATGCGTCAGTAGGACATATTTCCTTCGCGAGAGCCAGTGGCCGTTTCGGACTGACTGGACCCGACCGCCCATGACGCGAATCCACGTGTCCCGTCTTGACTGATAGGGAACTGGTTCCCCGAGTGTGGGGGCCAGGTTTCCGGCCGTCACAGTTCCTACTTCTAAAGGGGTCGCCGTCCCGGCGGCCGAGGGCCAGGGGGCGGGCCTGCCCGAGGGTTTCGGGCGGGCCAGGACGGCTAACAGGCATCCCCCCAGTGTGGGGCCCGGGTGCTGCCCCGGTTGGCGCCGGCGGCGGCCGCCCCGGATCGTGGGGGGGGCCGCCGGGGCCAAGGGGGCATGCGCCGTCACCTTGCGGGGGACACGGGGGCATGTCAGGGGGGCCTGTGCGGCCGAGCTGGGCCACACAAGGTGTGCCAGGAGGGGGGGGGGGTCGCCGGGTATGGCGCCCCCCCCGGCCCCCCTCCGGGGCGGCTGTTACGCGCGCCCCGCTGGAGGCGGCGGGGCGCGCCTGCCAGTGTACAGGGAGGCGGTGTGGCCGGGGCGGGCCAGACAGGTCGTGCCGCGGGGGCGCCGGGTGTGGCTCCCCCCTCCCCCCCCCCCCCCCCCCCCTCTGGGGCGGCGGTCACGCGCTCCCTGCTGGGGGTGTCATCCAGGGGGGGCGCGGAGCAACGCCGCGGGAGACGACGGGGCGCCCCTGTGAGTGTACAGGGGCCCATAAAAACGGGGCAGGCGGGGCCGACGGGGGTCGGACGGGGAGGCCGTTGACTACAGGCCGTTACCGTACCCCCGCTACCCCCCCCGAGTTAGGAGTGTCCCCCTCCCACCTCTATCCCCTAGTCGGCCCCGCGTTCCTACTCGGACGCGGCGGCCATGGCATCCTCGCGGTCGACGGGCACCACGCCGACGGAGGAGATGACTTCCCAAGTGCGGTGCGCGTCGAGCGCGAGGAGGCGACGGCGGCCTCGAGTGCGGGGCGCGCCGCGCCGGCGTCGGGCGGGAGGCCGGTCCGGACGGATCGCCGCCCCGCAGCGGCGGGGGTCCGAGCCGGCGGCGATGCGCCGGCGACGGGCGCGGCCAAGGCGGGCGGCGCGGCGACGGCGTCCGCTCGGACCGGCGGGGCGTCTGCCAGTGAGGGCGCCGCCAAGGTCAAGGGCTCGACGGCGGCCACCCCCCGGGCTGGAGGGGCGGCCGCACCGGCGCATGGCACGCCAAAGGGCGCCACCAAGTCAAGTGGCGCGGCCTCGGCGACGCCCCTCGGGAAGGCTGCCCGTCGGTGGCGCCCGGCTAGCGGCGCGACCCCAAACCGGGAGTCTTCGGCGGCGGGGCAGCCCGCGATGCAACCGCCGCCGGCCCCCCGCCGGTCCAAGTCCACGGCGGGGTCGGCGACGGCTTCCCGTGCGTCAAGTGCGGAGGGGCGGTCGGCCGACGACAACGCGGCGGCCCCTACCACGGCGGCCGCCCGCGTGCCGCTGCCGCCTAGCCGGCCGGGGACTCCACCGGCGGCGGCGGCGGCCACCGCGGCGGCGCCGGCCGTGGGGGGGAGGACCCCATGGAGCAAGACTTCCCCCCGCCGGTGCCGCGCCGGGTGCGCCCTCCGGCAGTGGAGGAGGCGGGGCCCGCGGGGGCGGAGACGGGGGCGCTAGTCCAGTGGATGCCCCCCCACGCCCCTAGCCATTTGGAGGAGTGCCGCCCGCGGGCCCTATACGAGGCCATCCCGGTGCCCAAGCAGGGCCTTGCTTGGCAGCGGTGGCTGACGCGTCACCCCGTGCAGTACGAGCTACCTGCCGGGGTGAACGCGGACCTCCCCGCCCTACTGGAGGCGGCGGACGCGCCGTGGGTGCAGCGCGTGGCGGTGCGCCTGTCCAAAGTGGTGGACGAGGCGACGGCGGGTGACGTTACCCCCGTCGTCGCGTGGGAGTGGGCGTGTTGCTCTCCCCCGTACTTGGGGGAGAGGGACCCCCACTTCCACCAGCAGGACGCCCGCACGGAGCGCCGTGTGCGGGACGCGTCGGGTATTCTGGTGAGTGCTACTCAAGTCGAGAGCACCCAGATCCACGTCTCTGCGCGGCGGGAATACTTTGTCCCGACACCGACGTGGTAGTCGGCCTTGGAGATGCCCCATGGGTTCCCCGCGCGGATGCCCCGCACCGTGGCCTACTTTGGCACGGTGCTTCGTCGGGGGGAGTCTACCCCGGCGGCGGCCATCCTGGCGACCCAATGGGTACTCGAGGTGGCGGGGGTGTGGTATGCTTCCGCCCGGACCAAAGGGTATCTATGGCACCTGCCCACCGGAGCGGTGGACAGCCTTGTGGAGCTGCACCTCGCCAGCTTGGCGGAGGGGGCGGACCCGGAGGCGCAGGCGTATCTCCGCGAATTTCTGGACCTCCATCAGTCGTTGGACTTGGCGGCCGCTGGTCCGTACCTGGCCCGCCGAGTTGGCGGGACGGACGACGGGACGGCGCGAGCGTTTGTCCACTGTGACAAACGCCTCGTGGAGGGTCGGATTGGCCTCCATGAGGGCCTGGGGGATCCGTCATACCCCTATGCTGCGGGGGTGACGGCGACGTCGGCCCCGCCCGAGTCGGGCTGGGGCGCCCTGGGGGCAGTATCCCCGCACCAGCGCAAGCGCACCGGGGGTGCGGCCGAGCGCCCCCCTGCTCGTGGAGGCGCCGTTCGACGGACTTCCCGCGCAGGGCCGTCCCCCGTGGGACCGGCGACCCGCCCGACGTTCGCCCCGCCCGAGGTGCCGTACTACCCGGCCCTGGGGGCGGGCCAGAACCTCAGCTGGGGGCACGTTACACCGCAGTGTGCTCGCGCCCTGGCGACCACCTATCCGACTGCGGCAGGGACGCTTCGGGTGGCCCACGCGGAGGTGATAGTCGCCTCCCTGGTGGACACCCAGGCTTGGGTCACCCGGGGTGCGGGGGCCGTACTGCGGGGATCCCCGTCACCCCTCTCGGCGGCCGCCGAGCAGTTTCTGGTGGAAACCACCCCGGAGGCCATCGGGTACCGGATAGCCTCTCGGTTGGAGGGACACGGTCAGCGGGTAGCGCCGGGGTCCGCGGTAACCGCGGCGGGCGGGAGCTCCACTCATGCCCCGTACGCCGGGGAGCCCACCGCAGCCGCGGTACCCTACTATGGGGGCGGCTACTCTTACTCCGCCGGGGGAGCCTCGGCGGCGGGGCACACTGCCTATGCCGGGGGGTACACCGCCGCGGCGGCGGCGCCGAGTCCGGCGCCGCGCTCGAAGTGAGGGCCGGTTCCCACGGGTCGGGGGCCGGACCATTAGTACCCCTTCGACCCGCCCGTACGTGACCACTACGGGGGGTACGCCCGCGACGACCTCCAGCGGTCGCCGGACCGGGTTTAGCGGCCCGTGCCCTCGCGTGCGGGGGCGGGGGAACGCCGAGATCGGTGGGTCCCGCCCCCCGTCTGGTCTGTCCCTAGTTGGGTCGGTCGCTCTCCCCGAATAGCGAGCGGGCGGCCCGCTGTTTGTTCCTGCTTGGAGGGCCCCTAAGCAGGGGGGCGTGTTGTTTCCTTTGTCGGGGGTGTGCGAGGAGTACCCCGTACTAGGGGTTAGTATTTTGATACCCTTCTTCGCACCGTGAGTAGGTGTTGCATACAGTGTTTTCGAACCTTCTCCGCCGGGAGGTCCTCCACATAGTGCCAGGAGTCCTCCCGGGGTCCATACCCGAACCATCGGACCTTGAGCATGAGTCGCTCATGTTCGTCGTACCCCTGTCCGACAAAGTGGTCGAAAACAGCCTCAGTCGCTTTACTACCCGACGAGGGAAGGGAGGGGACCTGCCACGCGGCCAGTGCCCGTGCCCAGGCCGGGTCACCCTCGGGTGGTTCCGGGGCTCGGGTGGCGTGGTTCCCGTTGATAGTGCGTATACCATCGTCACATTCGGTGGTAAGCCGACGCCCGTCTGTCTTCAAGATCTGGTCGGGTCCCAGCGTCTTGAAGACGAGTTTCCCCCCCTGGTCCTCGTGCGTCTTCAAGAATACCCAGTCTCCAATTCGGAGGGCTTCGCGTCGAGCCTGTACGCGCTTGTCGACGGCCCATTTGTACCGGGCCTGAGCCCTCTCCATGGTATCCCGCACTAGGGGTATCAGGGCATCGAGGCGCTGGAGGAAGTTCTCCTTGGCTCGCCCGGGGGTTACTATTTCCCCGGTGTCGGCACCCGCTGTAAGTCGTTCGATCGCCAAGGGAGTAAGCCGTCGTGGACTCACGAACGCGAATGGGACTTGCCCAGTGCTACTATGCACTTGCGAATTCTAAGCCGTTACTACCAGGCTTAAGTACCGGGACCACGTAACCACGTGATCACTTACGTAGTGTCGTAATTGCGTAACTAAAGTCTTCTTAAACCGTTCGACTTGCCCATTAGTTTGGGGGTGGTACGGCGTGGCATAATTGGTGTCAATACCCAGCGCCTTGAGCACCCCTTGCCAGAGTACGGCGGCGAACTGGGGTCCGTTGTCCGATAAAACTGAATCGGGGATCCCATAACTAGCGGCCCAGGTGTCGAAGAAGGCACTGAGGACATCCAGAGCCGAGATGTCCTCCAGCGGGACTGCCCGCGTGACCTTAGTGAAACTGTCACAAATGACTGGGATATACTCATGTCCTTCGGGGGTGCGTGGCAATGGACAAAGTAGGTCAATGGCCAGAGCCGCGAAAAGTTCCGTAGAGGGGAACAATCGCATAGGTGCGGTACTCTGCGTATCCATGAGGCGGTTCTTCGCACAGGTTGGACACGCCGCGACCCAACCGAAGACGTCGGCAGCCAATGAGGGCCAATAGTAATGGTTCCTCATGGTCTGGTACATCCGGGAACCACTGGGATGTGCCGCCAATGGGGACGAGTGTTCCGCCCGCAGCATGTCCTCAACTAGGGACCGGGGGATCAACAACTGTTGGGAGCCGGACCGGTGCCCTTCGCGGCAGAGCAGCCCATCCGCATTCTGGTAGAAGCGGGTGGGCTCGGAAATATCACGTAACTGCTTGACCCCCTGGCAGAACTCATCGTCCGCCTGCTTCTGGGCTAGTTCGCCCAGGGGAATGCGGGCGGTCTCCCTGTTCTCGGGGAGCCTGGGGTCGAGCACCGCTCCCGACCGGGTGGTCACCCCAACTGTGGGGATCTCCTGGGAGATTGGTCCCGTGTCCAGCCCCTCAGTCAAAAGGCGGGACAGCGCGTCGGCCACCGCGTGCTGGGGGCCGGGCTTGTATTCGACATCATAGTCGAACTCCGAAAGGAGGATGCGCCAGCGCTTGAGTCGATTGTTGGTGCAGGCCGTCGTGGTTATTATCCACTCCAGTGCCTCGTGGTCACAACGGATGAGGAACTTGGTGCCTTCGATGTACGGTCGTAGTAAACCGACAGCCCACACCACACCCGGTCCCTCAATCTCTGTGACGGTGTTGTTCTTCTCTGCCGGCAGTAGGCCCTTGCTGAAGTAACCTACTGGCAGGTACCTGTCATCGGGTTGCTGCTGTAGTAGGCAGCACCCCAGCTGATCGTAGCTAGCGTCTACATCGATGATGTACTTTCCCTCCTTGCGCGGTATCGCAAGGATGGGCGGGTGGCATAGCTGTTCGCGCAGTTTGTCAAACGCGGCCTGTTCCTCCGGAGTAGGGGGACTCAACCGCTTCGGAAGCTTCACGCTGTTCAAGTCGTTCAGCCGCTTCGCTGTCTTTGCGAAGTCTACCGTGAACCTGCGGTAGACATTGCACATGCCCAAGAAACTCCTCAGTTCGGTTTGGGTCTTTGGGAAGACGGCCTTCTTGATGGCTTCGAAGTTCTTCTTATTCAAACTCAAGCGTCCTGGCCGTACTACATGGCCAAGGTACTCCACCTCGTTACTAAAGAGGTGGCACTTCTGTGCCTTGAGGGTGACCCCATGTCTCCCGAGTACGGTGAGGACCGTGTCCAAGTGGGACAGATGGGACTATTCATCGGCGGAGAAGATGATGAGGTCGTCTAAGTAGACGAGTACATTCTGCCACTTGACTCCGGATAGGATCGTGTTAATAGCCCGCTGGAAAGAAGCAGGGGCATTGCACAGGCCAGAGGGGAGACGGGTACACTGTTACGTCGCACAGTGGCAGGTGAACGCCGTTTTGGGCTTATCCTCCTCGGCTATGGGGATCTGCCAGTACCCCGCGTTGCAGTCCAACGTGGAGGAGAACTGGGCATCCCCTAAGGAGTCGAGGCAGTTGTCGATCCGGGGTAACGGATACGAGTCGCGTACTGTGCGCTCGTTCAACTTCCGATAGTCGATGCAGAACCGCGGACTCCCGTCGGGTTTTGGTATGAGTACCACCGGGCTAGCCCACCCACTCTGGCTGGGCTCTATGACTTCGAGCTTGAGCATCCGGTCGACTTGGGCCTTGATGAGTTCCCTAAAGGTCTATTCCATGCATTTAGGCGCATAAGGAAAGGTTTTTCTCTGCTGTTCTAGACTTTTTTTAACCATGAGAGGTAAACAGAACTAGTCTCCGTGGCATGGGTACTCAAGGAAAAAATACTAGGCGCTCAAAGGATCTTGTGGCGCTGAGATACACCTCGGTGTTTCTCTGCCCCTCCAGAATCGCGCCGTTTTCTTAGTCTCTGCCGATCCAGAACTGGCTCTGACCAATGTCTGATGCAAGACACGTATTGATCCGATCTGGCATCCCATGTAAGTGCACTTTCTCTCGGCCGGCTACGAGCATCACCTGCCCCCCACCACCACCGCCCATGTTGACCAACGGCCACACATGTCGTCCAGACTTCCCCGCAGCACCGATGACACGCATTTTGTTGTCTAGCAACGTCGAGTTGCCGCCTGCAGCGTCATCAGCGGGCCATTTATTCCACAAAAAGGAGTTCAAGACAACGGTGGGATGCAAGGAAAAACGTCTGTCTCTCAAGCCTATTGTCGTAGCCGCCTGAAAGTGCGTCAGAAAAAAGCTGATGAAGTCGGCACCAGGATGCGTCCACGCGGAGCGTCAACGCTAGTTCCATTGCCGAGTTCTGTGCGCGCCAATATGAGTCGCGCTCATGCGCTTTAATGCGTGGAATCGACCTTTAGTTCGGGGACCCATCCGGTAGGGGTTGAGCCGGACGGGCTTGGAGCCCGGCTTCAACTCGATCCGGTGCTCCGTGGCCTTGATGGAGCCCAAGTGCCCACTCCATAGGGCCCGGTGCTTCTCCATTACGGAGAGCACTGGGGGCCTCAATCCCTCGGGCACGTTCGAGGTATGAACATGGGGCTCCTCCACGGGGTCCGTCACGTCCGGCACCGTGGCCGGACTGGGACTTAGTGAAGCCCACTCCTCTCGGGATATGGCGGCCACCGTACTGGTGTAGGCCGACATAAGCCCCAGGATCATACCTTCGGGGAGCCGCCTACTCGTACTCCCCGTACGGGTTACTTCCACCCACCGCGTCTGGTTGGCGGTGCAGTCCATGGTGCCAGTTGCCACATGCACGCCATGGCGCTCATACATTTGATGGCGCTGGGTGATGACCCCATTCCCTTGGAAGGACGTCTGTATTGGGACGTACCCCCTGGACCGCGCGGGCAGAACCACCTCGCGGGCCAGACGCACCTTGGCGTCCGTCTCACTAGCGGCACCAGCCTTGCCGGGTTGGTTCGCCTTGGCATACGACACCGTTTTACCCCGACGGAGGATGGGGACCATACATCCATCTAGTACCTGGATATACCCCTTAGGCCCACAGATGTTGGGGACATGAACGTCGGTGTAGTCGGTCCCCGGAGTAGAGGGACCGACATGCCGCGCACCACTCCACACGTGACTTGTGTGGAGTAGGTGCCGATTCGCACCGTAAGAGTCACGGTACCCGTGATGGGAAGGAGTCCCCCACTCACTTCAAACAACTGGGCGGTCGCCGCGTCTAACGGCGCCACCTTCATCTCCGGGGGCAGTAGCGCCTCTCGCACTAGAGAGACGCCGGACCCTGTGTCGACAATGACGCGGAGGGCTACCTCACGCCCCGCGTCCAGCCAGAAGCGGCTGGCCACCTGATAGTTGGACCCCGTCAGAATGGCCACCACATTCCGGCCGTCCAGCCCCTTCGGGAGGGGTGCATCCCGAGGGCGGATCCCCTTGGGTCGGGATTGGATGTGTACTGGCATCACATCCGCGCCCCGAGTTGGGTCCACCGGTCGCCGCGGGGAGGGCCCAACACCGGTGGTTACTCGTTTCCCTCCTCGGACTCAGAGGAGGTTGCCGGTCCGCACTCGGACTCGGCCCGAGGTTACCCCTTCTCAAGCCTCGTCGACTCATCGCCGCTTGAGCTGGAGTCCTCGGTGGGGGTGGCAACTGCCACCCGTCGGCCCATCCGCTGGGTGTCGCGGGAGCCCGAGGGCGCCCCCAGAGGGGACCAGCGCAGGGCCGCCGCCACTCGGTCGCGTAGGCGTGCGTCCAAGGTTGGGCAAACCTCGAACCAATGACCCACCTTGCCACACTGCCAGCAAGGGTACTCTCCCGTCCTGGGTTTGGGACGGGGAGGCTCTTCTCGCTGTCGGAACCGGCGGCGTGAATTGTCGCCGCCTCCGGGAGTCGAGCCGTCTGGTGCCGTAGGTTGGGCCGCCTCGCGTCGTGCCCCGCCACCTGGTGTGGGGGCGTCCACAGCCCCGACGACCCGAACGGGGGCATCTCGCGGTGAGTAACCCAGAGCCCCCCCGGAGGGCCTGGGGAGTGCGGCCGCACGAGCGTGCCGCCGGAGCCGGGCCTCCTCCGCGAGCACTTCTCGCTCCTTAGTCCGCTCCTTAAGCTGCTCAAGTTTTAGCCAGAGGTGTTCGTCGCCCTTGGTCTGGGCGACGCGGGCTAACTCCGCCATAGTCATTCCGGGGGTGGTCCGCTCCCGAACAATGGCGCGCGCGGCGCGGTGGACACCTTCCACGAAGCGCCCCTTGAGCGCGCCCTCCCCGTACATGAACCCGCACTCGGTGTTGAGGCGGCGGAGCCGTTCGGAGAAGGACAACTCGTCCTCGTCGTCCCGTTGGACCGCGACCTTCAGGGTCTCGACGAGGAATGCCACTGAGGCCTCGTCGACGTGCCGTCGGAGCATCCAGTTGATGAGCTCCAGGTAGGAAGTGACTTCGCCGGGGTTCCCGCTCGGCGAGTCGGCTTAACCATCATTACCTCCGACTTGAGGTTCCTTCGTACATTCATGAAGGATGTAGAAGGCTTTGCCTTCGGAGATGTCGTTGTCGTCGCAGGCCTTGGCAACTTGCGCAAGAACTGGAAGACCTTGGCGGGGGGAGAACCTTCCCACTCTTCGTGCACCCCGAAGGACTCAGCCAAACTCTTCTTGCGCCGACCCAGAGTACGGGCCTGGCGCCGCGTGTAGAGAACCGACTTGTTGTCCAGCGCGTACGTCTCGCAATCGAAAATGATCCGGTAGTACGGGTTGCTCACCACGATCTTGGGCGGCACCACCCGAGTAGGTGGCGTCGGGGTTGCTGGAGCCGGCCACCCCTCCGCCTCCGTACCGGTTGCGAGGGAGAGTTGCGTCGGGAACCCCGGGTCAATACCCCGTGGTAACGCTCGCGCCGCCCCCCCGCCTTGCTCACCTCCCATCGAGTCAGGAGTCGGTAGGGTCCTCGGGTCAATACCTCGAGTACCCTTCCTCACTGTCGACGGCGTGGGGGTAGCGCGGACTGCACCTAGTAGGGCCGCAACGGCCGACTCGTCCCCCGAGCGGGAGACGTCCGTGGTTGACGACGACGACGAGTCGTCGCGTCGGTGCCGACGGAAAGAGCGCCTGGCTCTGCCCCGGCGCTCAGCGGGTCTGGGCGTAGAGCCCCGCAACATCGTAACTAGCGATCGGGTAACTTCGGACCGAACGACCTCGGCCACGGCGTCTCTCCACTCGAGACCCTGGCCATCCCTGGCACACCGTGAGCCTGAGGGAGCACGACTAGAGCTCCCACCCGCAGGCTCCCGTGCCGAGTTTGGCATCGCCCCCCCCTCCCAAGCACCGAGAGGGGATCTCTCACCGGGCCCGAGGGCCGGGGGACCGATACCGTGGGTCCACGCGCTGTGCTCGCGCGCCGGGGCACCCTTGGCACTCCGTGAACCTGGGGGAGCACGACTAGAGCTCCCACCCGCAGGTTCCCGTGCCGGTGGTGGCACAGACCCACCGCCCCACGTGGTAACGTCGGGCGGCTGTCCTCCGCCGAGATGAGTGCCAGCACCCGGTGGGGCCACCTCGAGGTGAGTACTACCCGAGGGGGCGCCCGCCGGGCGGCGAGTCCCAGTCGGATCAAGGCCCGGGGGCAATGGCTGGAACGAAGTCCGCTGCCCGCGGGCACCCGCATCCGTGGTACCTGCACTGGTGTGGCGATCGTCCACCGACGATCCGCCTCCGGCGGGGGAAGACCCATCCCCCTCGACACCAGGCACGTCGACACCAGGGTGGTCTCCATGCCCCCCCCCATCGGCCATCGACCCGGCCGGACTCAGCCGAACCTGGCGTTGCGGGGCGCCGCCCGCAGCGCTAGGCACCAAGGGGAGGAGGACCAACTAGGCTCCCCCCCGAGGCGGGTTGGCGCACCGCCACCACCCCGAGGAAGGTCGAGTCGCCCTCCTCCCCTGCTGCTCCACCAAATGTGACAACACGCCTAGCCAACCCCACCCAGTCGGGGGGAAGGTGAGCCAGGCCGTGTCGCCGGGAATTCCTGTCGGGGAATACCCGCCCCGGAAGAAAACCCCGAAGAACACACACGCACGGCGTCGACCGGGGGAAGACGCCCCGAGCGACAAACACGAGTTGTGTGACCGGAAGTTTACTTGCCCGCGTCGAAGGCCTCGAGGCAACACTCACGCCTCGCCGTCTTATCCCGTCCGTTCCCCTCAGACCCTCCGAAAACCCCCCCTCAGACACGCTCAAGGGACCCTGAGAAAACCCTCCGAAAACCCCCTCTCAGACACCCTCAAAGGAACCTCAGAAAACCCTCCCCTCAGGGCACATGGGGCCAGTCTCAGCGGAGGGCGGCCGAGGCTTCGGACACCGCCTCGAGTAGAGGCGGGGTAAGGGTGCTACGTGACACCCCTGCGGCGCCCCGGTGTCAGGGGCGCGGTGTAATACTGGTCAATGGTCCAAGTTGGGTTTACACAAAACAAGGCCCTTAACTGGGGGCCTGCCCCGGGATTTACTAGTCCCAGGGAAGTCTCGAGATCGCGGTTGTGGTTGGTGAGTCACGGGGCGATCACAAGTGGATCGCCACCGAAATGATTCGAAATATGCGTCAGTAGGACACATTTCCCTCGCGAGAGCCAGTGGCCGTTTCGGACTGACTGGATCCGACCGCCCATGACGCGAATCCACGTGTCCCGTCTTGACTGATAGGGAACTGGTTCCCCGAGTGTGGGGGCCAGGGGTCCGGCCGGCACAAGAGCGACTATCGTATCCCATTTTATGCTTCGTGGAACCGCCTGTACGGGGGCAGTTGGGACTTTGAAAACAGGTACAGCTCTCAAGTAGTAGTTCACTGCTGTTCTGCTGTCGAAGTGCGGTTCCTGCTGCTGTAGTTAGGTAATCGTTCGAATATAAGCCATTATAATCGGATGCGGTTATAGTATCCGAATACGAATATATTCCGCGTGATTATCCGGCTTGGTGAGGTTATCATCCAATCCTGATTGTGTGGGATGAGAATTATCCTTATCCGGAGACGGTGGAAGGCAGCGTATCCGTATCCCATTAGGGTCAGAAAACGGTATCCTGACAACCCCTGATGACGTACGTGCAAGCAGTTCAGGGGCAAGAATCGGCTAAGTGGCACATTGCAATGGACCAGGATATGGAAGCTATCCGCAAGAACAAAACTTGGCGCTTAACGAATCGCCCGGTCCATCGACGCGTGCTCAAGAGCAAGTGGGTGTACAAGGTCAAGAACGAGGTGGACAAGAACGGGAACAGCGCGACGCGGCACAAGGCGCGCCTGCGTTTCATGGGGAACCGGCAGATCAAGGGGCTCGACTTCAACGAGACATTCGCGACTGTGGCCAAGTTCAGTACAATCCGAAGTATCCTGGCGATAACGGCGGCAAAGGAGTGCGAGCTAACTCAGATGGACGTCGAGACGGCCTCCCCGAACGGCGACCTTGACGAGGAGGTCTACATGGATCAGCCAGACGGCTATGTCTATGTCACGCAGACTGACAAGGTGTGTCGTCTTCTTCAATCGCTTTATGGGCTGAGAAAAGCCCCCAAGATTTGGTACGCCAAGCTTGACGACTTTCTCAAGTCGCAGGGGTTCGATAACATCGACCCGGATGCATGCCTCTACTTCCTTATGGATGACGGCGAAATCATCATCGTCCTGGTGTACGTCGGAGATCTTCTTCCGGTGAAATCAAGCCTGGCGGCGATCTACAAGATCAACAAGGCTCTGCACGAGCACTTTGAGATGAAGGACCTGGGAGAGGCGAAGATCATCTTCGTGCTAGAGATCAGACGTGAAAAGACGTGGGGCACCCTCAAGCTGTCGCAGGGCAAGTATGCGGCGCAAGTTCTGGAGAACTTCGGGACTGCGGAGCGCAACCCGATTGGAACGCCGCTGGAGGTGCGCATGAAGCTGGTCAAGGCCGACGAGAATGATGACGAGCTGGCCTACCGCGAAGCCGTTGGCAGCCTTATGTTGGTGACAATATGGACGCGTCCTGACCTCGCCTTTGCCATCGGGAAGCTGAGTCTGTTTGTCTCTCGCTACGGCAAGGCGCATTGGGCGGAGATCAAAGGCGTTCTACGGTATGTCAAGGGTTCGATGGACAAGGGGCTGGTCTTCGACAAGAACTCCTCTTGTATTCTACAAGGCTTTAGTGATGCCGACCAGGGGCTTACATGAATAAATGACACTCTGATAGAATGGATAGATATACTCGGATATTCTCAGATTCCCGTAAAACAAGCCCGATTATGCGTACTCTTATCTGTATGGCGCCGCCATTTTAATGGCTCTGAAGGGGATAAGCGAAAGTACAACGACTTACCAGTCGTCAAACGAAGGCATCCCACTACCTCAGGTAACTTGACTTGCCAGGCGGCTCCGAACGCGCGAAGCCGGCACGAGACACGCAGTGGTATGTTAGACACATACTGGATTGCAGTGAGCAAACTCAGGACACATCGTCGACGGCGAAGGTCATTGGCAAACAGAGCGATGTTTCGTCTTTTGTCGCGCGCGGCAGCTGACGGGCGGTCTGTACGACTCAGAACACTTCTCAGCCATAAAGGTTAACCAAAGTAGCGAGATGGGCAACCATGCTTGCACATCTTGCCTGGCATTCGCTTTCGCGAGCGTGACATGGTTTCGCATAAGTCACGTTCACATGTTCCACCACAACCCTCTCTTCGTTGCTTCTTGGCAATCAGCATCGCAAGTACTTCCTCTCTGACGAAGTTGTTGCAGAATCTGATATATTCTGAGAAGAATCCCTATTCTTATTCGTATCCTACATTTCTTGGTTTCGGATATATGTCCTATCCGTATTCAAGTAATTGCGTCAAAACTCTTATCTGATTCAAAAAATGCCAATGTTGAGTATAACGGAGTGGACCAAAAATCGGCAGATTTATAAGCCCCTGATGCCGACTGGGCGGGTGGCCACGAGACGCGACGTTCTACGACGGTCTTCACGTTCATCTTTGGCGGAGCAGCCGTGAGCTGGGGTTCTAATATGCAGAAGACGATCGCGCTGTCGATAGTGGAGGCGGAGTACATGGATCTATGTTAGGCCAGCAAGGAAGCTGTCTGGCTCAACAAGCTCGTGCAAGGTGTGGCTTCTCATTGGCTGCAAAACGAGATCGCTGTCGGGCCGATCAACATCGAGGTCGACAACAGCGGGTGCAGTGACATCTCCAAGAACAAGAACTCCGTCGAGCACAAGCGCACTAAGCGCATCGATATTCGCTGCCACTTCGTGCGCAAGGCCATCGCGACGGACAAGGTGGCACTGGAGCATTGTGCAACAGACGACATGGTGGCACACCCGAATACCAAGCAGCTCAGCAAGACCAAGCACGACAAGCATGTCAAGGCCATGGGGTTTTGCTTAAAACAAGAACCGCCGCGGCAACAAACGAGGAGGAGTGTTGGGTTGTGATGTTTGTCGCCGATTCCACTTGCGGTTCGCGGATGGATGATGGTTGGTGACCCCCATCGTACCCCAGACGGTACATTTGCAAGGCGTGGTCAAGTTGCACACATTCGTCTTGGGTCATCTTGGGGCGTTACTTTTGGCACGTTTGAATTGGATCCTCGCTTTGGTCTAGTGGCTTTTGATTTGGTGAGTGTTGCGATTTGGTGCGAGGTCGTGGGTGTGAGTGTGGGAGCGAGAGGTGGAGCACTTGGTCCGGTGGGGACTGTTTGAGAGGTGCTCTCAGTTGGGAGAAACGGGCGAACCTTACCACAACAAACAAAGCACGTGCGCACAAGCACGCACAAGCTCAAGCCACTCAATCACTTCACCGTGGTCCCCCATTCCCTACCCCCACTGCATTTCAACACCTGGTGTACCTGGACGACGTGTTTGGCATCTCCCGGACCGTACAGGATCACATCCGGCACCTCCGTGACGTCCTACTCCTTCTGGAGAAGGCCGGTGCATCGCTCAAGCCCTCCAAGTGTCACCTGTTGCAGCAAGAAGTCAAGTACCTGAGGCATGTCGTCCGTCCAGGAGAGCTGCTGGTGAAGACGAGGAAGATCAAAATCCTGGCTCAAGCGCTTCCCCCGCGCATCCAGACGGAGCTGAAGAGCTTCCTGGGCATGTGTACCGTGTACCGGCACTTCATCAAGGATTTCGCGCACATCGCCAATCCCCTGACCAAGCTCACCAGCAAGAAACTCCCGCACGTGCTCTCTCCGCTGGATGCCGCTCAGCTGGCGGCCTTCGAGAACCTCAAGAGGTTTTTGACGTCAACCTCAATCTTGGCGCTCCCCCGACATGAGGGTCTCTTTATTCTGGATATCGACGCCTGCGCCGCCCAAGTCGGCCGTACCCTCCTGCAACAACAACCGGACAAGAGCATCCTCCCGGTCGGCTCCTGCAGCTGGGGCCTCATCCTGGCCGAGAAAAACCTCTCGACGACCGACCAAACATGCCTAGCCGTGGTCTGGGCCTGTTTTTTTCTCCGCCCCTGCCTAAAGAGACAAGAGTGGCTGATCCGGACGGACCATTCCAGCTAACGCTGGCTGCTCAACATGGACAGTGCAACGGGGACGATCGCTCGATGGCGTCCCCGCTTGTCGGAGTTCCGGAACATGGTGTGCACGAGACCGGGAAGGGAGCACCACTGTGCCGAAGCCAAGCCGCGTCTCACGACGCTGGCACCTGATCGGTCCGTCATCCCGGAAGAGATTCCCTGTCTTTCTCTGGCTGACTCTTCCCGTGGCTGGGTTGCGCCGGACTACGGTTAGCTGGACAAGGAACAACCGGTCACGCTCGAGCGCATTCTGGCCGCGCAAAAACATGAACAGCGGTGCCAAGATCTACGGGATACGATGTACCAGAACGAGCACTCGCGCTTGTCGGAGAACATAGAGGGGCACCTCGTACGCGTCGCCTCCCTAGACGGTGCTACGCAAGTGTACGCCCCGTTCATCCTGCGCCAGGAACTCCTCCGGTTGGAACACGACGTCGTGCGCGCCGGTCATCCTGGTGTCAACCGGATGCACATCTCTATTAGGCGCCACTACTACTGGGAGTCTATGGCCGCGGATGTGTACGTCTGGGTGGCCAGCTGTGCGTACTGTGCCCGAAACAGGATAGTACAAAGGCGACGCACGCGATGCTCAAGTTCTTCCCGGCGACGGATCCCTTCGCGAGCCTGTCCATGGAACTCCTCGGACCGCTGACAGAGACCAAGGCAGGGAACTTCTTCCTTCTGATCATCTTCGACCGGTTCTCGAAGCTTATAAGAGCCGTACCCCCGGCTGGCGTCACCGCGACGGACGTCTCCTCGGCCTTCTGCCGGGATTGGATTTCCGTGTACGGGCCCCCGGACACGGTCCTGACGGACAACGGACCCCAGTTCGCCTTCCTGTTCTTCCGGGGTGTGTGCAACCTTATGGGAATTCGGAACACGTACACGACCACGCACCACCCGCAGACTAATGGCCAAGTCGAGCGCTTTAAGAAGACGCTCGTGGAAATTTTCATGCACTACATCAAGGACCACGAGGACAACTGGGACTATCTCATCTCTGTGTTGGCGCTGGCGTACAGCTCGAGACCACACCGGACAGCGGGCGTGGCCCCAACGGACTTGGTCACCACACGGCGACTGAGCAGCTTCTCCCTGGAACGGATGCCGGACGGTATGATGCCGGACCCGAGCCAGTCGGTAGCAGAGGCCAAGGACGCGTTCCTGAAGTCGCCAAAGGCCGTGCTCCTCCAAGTACCTGACTCGATTTCCAAGAAACAAGAACGGTACAAGAGGGACAGTGACAAGAAAGTCCGCCCTCGCCGGGATTCGGTGACCAGTGGTGACTGGGTGTACCTGCGCAACCACGCCCGGAAGCACAAGCTCGACCCTAAGGTGACGGGACCGTAAGAGGTGCTGGAAGCGGACGGAAGATCCTATCTGATCGATAAGTTCGGACTGCCCTACTGGGTTAGCGGCGCCCACGCGGTGCCGGAGGGACCAGTGGACCCCGTGAAGGGACCCAAGCGACACAAAGTGGCAGTCCCGGAAACGCTCCGACATGGCGGTTCCGAGTTTGCGTTCGAGATGTTCGTGGACCACACCTGGGACGAGGAGGGAGTCCTGTGGTTTCTGGTCCGCTGGTTTGGGTATGGACCTGACGACGATGCGTGGCAACCCTCGGGGCGCCTGCCGGTTGCAGCGGTGTAACGGTACTGTCGACGCAAGAAGCTTCTCCCGCAGGACCCAGATAAGGAGGAGCCGAGTTGGGACCTCCAGGACGCGTGATAAGACAGCCAAGAGACAAAAAACCCTCGTTTATACAAGTACTACGTCTCATGGGTCATCCCTCGCTATGGGGCCGGGATTTACGCCGGCCAATGCAAAGCACGCTCACGCCACCTAAGACAACCGGCACCGACCACGGACGCCTCGCCTCAGACCAGACGACTACGGGTCGCAGAGGGTCCCTCATAACCGGACGGTCCAACCTGGCCCCCATAAGTACGGCCATAACCACGCTTGTTCTCACTCGGGGTGCTCGGCCGCGGACGCTACTCGTAGACGCCACTACCCCAGGTCTGGCCGCCGCCACCGCCGGTGCCACGCTGGAGGCTCCCAGGGGCATCATGATACCACGTCTCGTTGGCTCCCGCAGCATCGTCCCGAAGATCACCGGTGGCCGACCCACGGGCGCGCCAAGTGCCGGCCTGCTCCACCCGCCGGAGGTCTTTTTATTCTCGCTGCTGGTGGATGTTCAAGAGGCGCCAGAGCTGATCGTTCACGCCTGAACGGTATCACCGCTGAAGGACCTCCTCCAGCGCAACGGGATCCCCCACCGGGTTTTTCTCAGCCCAGGAGAACAAGGCGCTAGACAAGCTCCCAAGCAGGTCGACCGTGGAGACCAAGAGCACGCTGGTGGGAAACCCAGCCGACGGACCACGGAGACGCCCGACAAGACGCTCCAGCCAAACGTCGCCCTCCGTCCCAAGCATTGCTGAGGTATCCGACCGGAAAGAATCGGGAACCGCGGGGGCCAACTGCAAGCGATTGGCCGTCGCAACCCGGGCCACGGTGTTCACCACAGGGGTCGCAGGACCAGCCCGGGGAGAGGGGGCTGTCGTCACCAAGGTCACCCGGCTGGCGCCGAGAGAATCACGGGGAGGCGGGACCAGTTAATGAACCGGGAGGGGCAGACCACCCAAGGGCGAAGAGCCAGAACCATCGGTTGGCTGCGCCAAGGCGGACGCCCACCCCGACGGGATCCCGGAAGACGCGAGCAGTCGTTGGCCCCGGCCGAAAGGCGCCTCCGGAGGGGCCGCCTTGCAACAATCCGGGATCCAGTACGTCGCGGCGTCAAGGGGATCCTATGTGACGATACGGACCCCGTCGGCATCCTGTCGGGTCACTACCGTGAGCCAACCGTCCCGATCCCGGCGGGAGGGGTCAAGACGGCGCACAGCGTCGTAGAAGGCCTGGTCATGAACCGGGAGATCCGCTTGCAGAGACAGCATGGCCTGGAAGAAGCCCAAGGCCTCGAAATTATCCGTGATGAGTTCCTCCGGCATGAGCTGCTTGACCCAGCCGAGCAGAGCGTCCGAGAACAACCAGAAACGACCGTCGCGCGCCCCCTCGTACCAGCGGTTGCACGCCATCACCAAGTACTCGGTCACCCGGATGCCCATCGTGACCGAGTGGGCGTCCCAAAGCGACCGGTACATCTGATCCCGGTCGAAGTAAGCCCCCGAGGGGCCCCCAGTGGTAACTACCCTCGGGGTCTCCATCTGGGAAAACCGGGTGGGCACCGCCGCGAAGGACTGGGTGCGCATCACCGGAGGAAGGCGCCAAAACTCCTGGTGGTTCCAGCTGATCAGGAAGCCCCAGCGCGCACGCTGCTCAGAGTTGGCGTGTGAAGACGGGGGCAGAATGGGCAGCCGAAGCACGTACGGACCCGGAATCGGCATGTAGAGAAAGTTGGGGCACGCCGGCGTAGCGGCCAGGCCCTTGACCCGGGACACCGTCGCTGCCAACCACCCGGGGTACTCATCCTCGACCGGCGCGCGGATAACCGACGCCGAGAGGATGGATTCGTATTTCACGGCGCGATCCTGGATCAAGCAGTCGGGAAAACCGTAAATACGGGTCGCCCAAGCACTACCCGGGGCACAAGGCGCCCAGTCAGCCTCCAAGGTGAGACCAGGAGTAGAGTGCGCGACCTCCCCCGCCCCTCGGTCCGCCTACAAGCGCCCCGCAGTGTCCAGACTCATCAAGAACCCCCGAAGCTGCTCCCGGGCCGAACTCTTCGCCAGGTCGGGGCGCATCGCCATGAACTGCTCGAGGCGCTCGGCCATTTTGACATCCTCGGGCGCCGCCGGCACGACACCCACGACAACCCGGTACAAGCGCACCAACATGGAGGGTGCCAGGAAGCTCGGCGGGGCCGCGTCGCCCGTCGTTGATGCGAGTAAGACCACGCCCGGGATAACCCCCCCGACAGGAGGCGGGCCAGTGCCCGGGGGGGCACCATGATCGCCAGAGTGGTCGACTGACGCCGGCGCCACACCCTCGGACCCCGACGATGACATCTTGACCTTGGTCCGGGACACCTTGACCTTGACCCTGTGCCCGCGACCCCCGCCAACTCCGGACCTCCTCCAGGGGATTAGGTGGGAACGGGGGATGGTTGGCCTGGTGACGGGCCCCACACACCTCGGGGATAAAGTGCGCATCAGTGAGACAAGACAAGGGGGGGGGAACTCACGTGCAGACTCTCCCTCACCGGGGCGCGCACCCTCCTCCTCGCTCTTACCCCGAACAACCTGCCCACCAAGACACGGCCACCGCAAAGGTTCACGCACACGCGAGGAACCAGTCAGCCCCGAGACCGAGATGGGGGTGATCCGGGCACCGACGCCACCCCACGAGACTCACGAGACACCGACGGGTCGTGACAAGGCGCCGGTTGGGGAACCGCTTGTGCTGGCCCACGACGGTCCACGCTGAGAAGGGAGCTATGTCGCATAACGCGGCCCCGGTCCACGCCCCTTTGCTGGCCAGGAGGTCGATGGGGTGCCGGGCGACGCGGATGACATGTCATGGCCCGGTTCAGTCAGGTGGCGCTGTCCTTGTTGGTTGGGATCTGGATTGATAGTGCGTCGTTTGCATTTTCATGTCAATTGCTTGAAATATCTGCTTTACAGTAGGGGGGTCCACTGGTATGGATCCCCAGATCTTCCCTTGGGGAGGCTACTGTGTGGGATTCGGAGCCATTTGGGCCCGCTTGCTTGTATAGCTTAAGGGGACAGCGGGGCGCCGTGGCCCGGCTTCCCCGCAAAAAAAAACTGCGTTCTGACCTCCTTCTTCCCTCTTTTCGCCTTCGGGTGCTTTCCTAGGTGACCGTATCACCGGGCGAGAGTAGAGAAAGGGTGTGCGGGTGGGTTCTCTCAGCTGGGCAGGTGTCCCTTTCTGTTTTTGAGGGATGGGGTGACACGACATGTTATGCGACAAACAAGACAAGGTCGTCGGTGGTTCCGCCATCGCGCTTGTTTTGTTGCTTTGAGGCGGTTTGGGGGCGACACAGTGTGGTGCCCCATCAAAACCGCAGCCTACGACTTGAAATGACAGGTAGCGGATCTGGCGCCACAATGATTCAGTTCGGATGGCATGTTGCACGGCTATGACAACAAGAATCAATCTCACACGGCCGAGTCCCAGGCCTGTGTATCACTGTAAAGATGCAATTTGACGAATTCAGGAGGGGCCTCGCCCCCGGTGCACTCAGGCGACATCACTGTCAGCACGGGGTGGTGAGGAAAGCTGCAGAACCGGCCTCGGCGTGCGAGGTTGATTTGGACGCCAGGCCTCGTGCGGATCGCCGGCAATCTTGCAACGCAAATCGACAGCTGATTGGCTCGCACCGCTCGGCCGTGCAAGGCTGCCCAAGGACTCTGGCAGGGCCAGAAAGGGTTGCGCGTGGCATTAAAGTTCGGGCACTGTGCCTCGACGGACGTCCCTCAGCTCCTCGTAAACGCTTTCTTCCCCCACTCCCTGCCCCTCGTCCTGCCCCCCATCTTGCACCCCCCCCGTCGATCCCCACCCCCCCCCCGCCCCCGCCTCCACCCTCGCGGCCCCTGACCCTGCGGCCGCTCCCCTCCCCCCGCGAACGCCCTTCCCCCTCTCCTGACCCCACGCCACCCGCCCTGCACATCGCTGTCTCTGGCTGCAGGACGCGCGCCATGTGGTGTGGCGGGTGCGGGTGCTCATGGGGGGGGTGCTGGGGGGG
>Ga0209093_1000181_pt1 | contig 31586 bp, 45 predicted proteins | sample SidtaG_4_FD_187450 | JGI IMG/M metagenome (GOLD analysis project Ga0209093, IMG submission 187450) | Marine algal microbial communities from Sidmouth, United Kingdom - Sidmouth_Male1 metaG (SPAdes) (version 2) | ecosystem: Host-associated > Algae > Red algae > Unclassified | place: Sidmouth...
GCGGAGCGGGTTCGCAGAGCCTGCGCATATCGCTGCCGAAACGCTTTTGGCCACTCATAGGCGCACACGTTGCGCTCTTAAACGGTTCGCAGATCGTTCGCAACCGACGTTGTTGGGTGTGCTCTCAGTGTGCACGGGAAAGCGAGAAAAAACCCGTGCACGTGCGTCGTGCACGCTGGTAAATTTGCGTAACTGCCTCTGAGACACAAGAAAGTCCGAGTGCACGGAAAGCGCTCGCAGTCGCCGCGAGCACGAATGCAGGCGTCCCATTGGTCAGAAACGCCGTGCACGTGCTGAGCACGCTCGAACATCGCCCGTCTAGCTAGACAGGGTCTCAACGAACGGAACCGTGCGCCCAGCAGACAGTCGTGGAACCCACGCGGTACCGCTCTCCGCCGGCATAGTGCCTCGCGGGTTTTTCTCTTTGGCAATGGTGTTCCAGTGGCTTCCCGCTGCTCTGACTCGTTCCCTGAGGCGCATGCCCGGCGCGTTGCCTCTGCGCGTGACTGTGAGGCAGGGGGGGGTCACGTTATGCGCTCCCTTTCCGCTCGTCTCCTTCCTGCGCATTTTTTGTGCGTGTCTTCCCCGCGCCTAGTGTCCCCCTTCCCCCTCCCCGCACTGCGCTGACCGCTTTGGCGTCGTGGGTGACTCCCCCTCCCCCCACCGCTTCCCCGCGCCAAGTCGCCCGCCGGGGTGTGGCGGGCGACTCTTCCGCCACTGGCTCGGCGGCAACCCTCCCTGTCACTCGGTAGCAACCCTGCCAGTCACCCCGGCCAACGGTCGTCTGTCGACGGCGACGAGCGAGGGCACCCCAAGCCGCGCCCGTGCAGGTGACCACGTCGCTGGGGGCCACGCCGGTGTTAGCAAGCGGGAACGACAAAGGCGCGTCCGTGCGCGCGGCGACATCGGCGGCGCCCACGCCGTTGGCGGCGAGCGAGCACAACCAGACCGACGAGGACGCGAACGAGGTGGCGACCGAGACGGCGACGGCGACGGACGAAGACGAGTGCGTGCGTGCGGGGGGGTCGGCGGCGCCCACGCCGTTGGCGGCGAGCGAGGACAACCAGACGGAGGAGGACGCGAACGAGGTGGCGACCAAGACGGCGACGGCGACGATCAAAGATGAGAGCGTCCGTGCGGGGACTTCATTGCCGGTGGCGGTGGGCACGTCGACGGCGGGGGGCGCTTCTTCTTCTGCCTCAGGCTCGTCAACGCTTGCCTCGGCCGAGTTGAGCATGACCAGATCGACAACCTCTTCAGTCTTCTTTGTGTCTGGCGATACGAGAGGGTGCTCCAGCGTGGGTACTACGGTTCCCGCCATGTTCTAGGAGGACACGAGGCAGCACGTTCTTGGCCTGCTTGAGGAGGGCTACCCGGCGTCAGACGTCGCTGAGATCATTGGGTTCTCAACTCGGTAGATGCGGCGCTGGCTGCGGCACTTCGAGGTGAACGGGACCGTCTGGCGAGACCCACGCCGCCGCAACCTGCATGGCGACGCGGCCATCCGCGACCCACACCTAACGCGCGCCGTTCTCACTCTCGTAGAGACAGAGCCCGTAGCGTTCCTTCGTGACCACGTAGACCTTCTGGTTGCCCTGAGCTTTGATGACCCCGAGAGCGACCACCGGTACGTGAGCGCCGCGACGGTCTACCACATGCTCCGCTTCCACCAGTACACTCGCAAGAAGATTGAGCGGCTGTACGCCGAGAGCTCCCTCTCCGCGCAGCGCGCCTTCGCTGTGCTCTTCAACGAGATCCCCTTGCGCTGCATCGTGTCGGTTGATGAGGCCCACACAGGAGGGAGCGACATGTACCAGCGCTATGGTCGGTCACTGCGCAACGTGGCCTGCATCTTGCGGGATCGCGACACGCGTCCGATTCCACGCACAAGCACCATGATGGCCGTCACCCTCACCCACGGTGTCCTTTGGTCACAAACTGTCATCGTTGGCAGCGCACAGACGGCGGACGACTGGCGCCTCTTCCTCCAGTGCCTCCATGTGCAAAGGAACACCTACATCCTGGCCTACCGTGGGAGATGCAGCCGGACGCGTGCGTTGTCTTCTATGACAACGCAGGCATCCATGACCAGCGGGGCGACGAGTATATGCAGGCAAATGGCATCCACTTCATGCGGCTACCTCCTTACTCGCCGAAATTGCAGCCCATTGAGGGCGTCTTCTCGGACCTGAAGAAGCACGTGCGGTCGCTCGTGTACGAGGACGGTCGGTACCTCAATAAGACTTTTCACCTCATGGCCGCGGCTGTCGGCATGCTCACCGCTGAGCAGGTGGCTGGGCACTTTTCTCGTGTCTCCCTCCAGGTTGCGGAGCTCCTGGCCCCAATGGCGCCAGCGTGATGCCTATTTTCATAGACTATTTTGTCTTGTTGGTGGGCGCTCCTGTGACTTAGTATTACTGCCGCAGTGGTCGCGTCTTCTGTTTTTAACATCTTCGCGTGCACTGCCACCGACAAGGGCGTGGAAACCTGTCGGCCCTGGTGCTCCTCCCTCACGTGAGCGGAAACAATCAGGGCTATGGGGGCGGCGGCGGCGGCGGTTAAGGCCTGCGGGCATATATGTATAAACAGAGGGCACGCGTGGTGGCACACGTGGAGAGAACGCGGACAAAATTCGCACACACCCCACTGCCGGCCGCATATGCGTGGGCGTCTTTCCAATCGCTAGCATGTCGCAGGCAGCAGCTACCGCAGCTGTCGGCCGTCGGTTGCCGCAGTGTGTCTGCCGGCGCCAATACATCCCGTGCTCATTGTCCGCGAGGGCCCCTCCGCAGAACGTGTACGGCGCAATCGCGTGCGGCCAGCAAGAGACCAGGACGCAGAAAGCAGCTCTGCTCCACCGCCAGTGTTTCAGTGGAGCGGGAAAAAGTTGCTGCCAGTTTTTTGTGAGTGCGGCTTCTGTCAGCATCCAAGTAGCGCGTCCCTCGCGCGCAGCGCTGCACCAGAGCTCCCAGAGACGTTTTCGATCAAGCAGTCGTTGAAATCCTCACCTCGGCCTCAGGGCAGGAGGCACCATCCCAGGCACTTGGTAGAGAGAAATTCCCGACGTCACCTGCAGACGCGTCCCTTGATCCCGGAATCGAGGTGTCACCGACGGGAGCTACCCACAAATGTCTGTCACGGTAGTCTTTCAGGGTACCTCTCTTTTGAATAATCATTCCTATCGCGTTTTTCGCACGCCGAGGCCCGCCGTTGGAGAAGAATGCCTGCAACACCATCCGATATCAGCGTCGTCAGCGAGACGCAGTGCGGTCACACAGTCCCGAATGTTGGGGCTCTGGCAAAACAGTCGCGATTGCCTTTCTCCTGACCGCTCGCGGTGACGTCGTCTTCGTCGCGGGCCAGCGTCATGAGCGCCGTGCACCGTCATCGCTGCATCTTCCTCCCCCCGCTCCCCAGTTTGGATGCTCTTACCGCGTCGTTGCCCGCCGACACGCGCGTGACGCCCCCTCCATGGAAAAGGTATGAGTGCATCTCTTTTCCTTTTCTTTTGGCACGCCTCATGCATGCATCGCTCCTGCTGCTGCAGTGCGCGCTTCTTGGCCGCCGGAAGAGGCACGAACCAACCACTGAACATCGCGGCTGGCGTTCGGAGTCGCTATTGAAGCACACTAACATCCTAGTTCTGGCTTCTCCTTCTGCATCCGATGGTGTTTCTCGCCGTCGATTGCGTTCTTCTTCCCACATGGCGTGCCCCGGGAAACATGTATCTGCCGGCCCCAAGGAGCCCTCCCAAGTACGTGAACACACAGGAGCAGCTTCGAAACTGGCGGGGTAGCGAAAAGGGTCGTTAACGACAACAAAGAAGTCGACAACGACGAGCCAGAGACCACACCGGTGGCGGCGAGCGAGGACAAACAGACCGACGAGGATGCGGAACGAGGTGGCGACCAAGACGGCGACGGCGACGGACAAAGACGAGTGCGTGCGTGCGGGGGCGTCTGCGGCGCCCACGCCGTTGGCGGCGAGCGAGGACAACCAGACGGAGGAGGACGCGAACATGATGGCGATCATGACGGCGACGGCGACGAACAAAGATGAGTGCGTGCGTGCGGGGGTGTCGGCGGCGCCCATGCCGGTGGCGGCGAGAGATCACAACCAGACCGAAGAGAACGCGATCGAGGTGACTACTGGGAGCGGAGGGGTTATGATGGAGTAGTCTTCGACGGATATGGGTCTGTTTTCATCGTGCTTACAAGTGTAGCTGTCACCGAGGCGGGTGTTGCTGAGGTTTCTTATGGCTTCGAAAGCCTTGCTTCTGTTGCGGCCGTCAGTGTCAGACGACCGCGTCATTTTAGTACAGAGTATTCTCCCCGGTTACCGGCCCACAGAGCAAAGCGATGGACATGTAGTTTCATCGCCCTCTGTTCTATCTCTTTTTCATCCCCTTGCACGCATAAACTGCCCCTTCGAGGCCAACAACCAACCATCCAGCCGGACCACAGAATGACGGAAGAGGTACGTCATACGATACGAGAAGCAGGGATGAAACGGGGAAAGGGAGAACGATCGCACAGGACGCAAAAATCGGCGCCGTGAGCGGCAGCAAACAAGATTGTGGAGGCAGCGACACTCGTCGCCCGGCGTCCGGCTGCTTGTAGTGGGCGGGGCTTGCAAATGGTGCCCAACATGCGGTTCCAGAGCCCATCCTAATTTGGATCTTGACATTTTCGTGCCAGGAGACTGGCCCGTTCCCTCTGACTGATGAGGCACCTCACAGGGCCGCATGATGGGTTCTCATGGTGGATCTTTCCTTGTACAGAAGAAGACACTCACCTTGCGAAGCTACAATAAATAATAGACGAAGACATTTGGACAGCGCGACAAGTGCGACATCTAGTCCTCCACGACATGCATGTCGGCCAAAGGTCGACGCACATAGCAGCTCGTCATCAAAGGACACCCAATATCGCGGGCATCAAGCGGCGGCAGGGTGTGACCCGTCACGGGTACGGCTCGGCCGTCCAAGGTCATCCTCCAGCGCCTCAACGTCAGCTTCATCGTGAGCGCCGTATGGCCAATCATGTGGCAATGCAGGCAGTGCTTGTTGTGCACACAGTCTACACAAAGGAACGGCCCAGAGAGACATAATGGGTGCTGTTCCGGTAGGTGGCGACGGCACTGGACCGTGCCGAGAAGGCAGCAACGCCACGTGTGCCCAGCAGCACCTTCAGGGGCCCGAAAGAGACAGATGGAGCACTGCATGGAGCCACCGCACGCTCGTGGAGGGCAACACCAGTCTTTATGGTCCAGAGTGAATGAGGGGACTCCCGATCGAGGAGCAGGAGAAGCAGGGGCAGCAAGAATCCATAGAGAACCCGCAGGAAGCACATGCGAATGCGCAAATGTGAGTAGTGAGAGTTTGTTGGCTCTGGACCTCGCAACATGAATACGATGATGCTGACCGCCAGTCGTTAGACCGCGATCTAATCGTGTCAATGCCTGAGGTCCCGGACGGCCTGAGATCGCAAATAATACGCGATGTACCGGCAGGCCTGACACCGCAAAACATACGCGATGCGCGACAAGATCTTGCGAATAATGAGGGGGTTGGGGAGGGGGGTGACACGCCATTGAGAGAAGAGAAGGTCGTTGGTGGCACGCGACGCGGTGACGTACATGGACCCTCTGACGCCACAACGATGCCCGGATACGTCACGGCACAACGGTGGCTGCGATGAGCACACCTGTGGCGTGCAGACGCTCTTTGGTCGGTATCGCGACCGGGTCCGTTCACCCCGATCGTGACACTGGGTGCTGAACAGTCTGCCTCGCCGGAGATCCACCAGAGCTCCTGCAATGTGCTTACAGAATGCCGTCTCGTCGTCGAGCAACGGCAGCTGTCAGCCACTCGCCCCTTCACAAGCTCCTTGGGTACCGGGCCAGCCCATTCAGTGGCACAAAATCGCGCCAAACGATGAATGTGCTTCGCGTAGCCTGCCAGATCAGCTCAAATTTGAAAAATAAAGACTTCTTGTGTACCTCAGCTCAGTTCTGAAATCAGCAATCAGAAAGAAGAACAGAACTGGCCAACTCCTTGCCGTAAAATCTGTCGCGGAGACCTGAATGCAGCGGGGGCTTCTTGCTGGCCAAACAACGAGTTGCTGCAAAAGTTGGAGTTTTGGCTGTCTGGCGAGTCATTGGCCAGCGCCACTTTGCATTCCACGACCACTCTCTCCCGTCGCGACGGTCCCGCGCATATCGTTTCTGACTGTCTTTCGCCTTCTCTGCACCTCGGTTCACCCTCCGTCGTTGGTGCCGCAGTGTCACGCCCCGCTTCGGCTCTCCCTCTCCAACGCTTCTGCCACTGTTGTTGCCTTCGCCACAGATGACAACCACTCCATAAACGCGCACCCCCAGGATTGGTGCGGGCAATGGCTTGTCGGCGGCGGTGCAAAACTCGAAGGCTCGGCCGCCTGCCCCGGCCGCGGGCGGGCCCCCACCGCCTCCACCACCTTCCGCACCGCCACCCCGACGTTCCCCACCGCCGCCCCCACCTGCCCATCCGCCGCTCCCACCTTCCACACCGCCGTGACAGGAAGCAGAAGGTGTATGTTGTGGGATGTGTGCGTGTCAACACTTCGTAGACGGTAGAGTGGGATGGGGGAGGGGCCAGGCGCATGCATGTGCATTGGAAACCGTGGGATGAGTGTCGGATGGGAGACGATCGGGATGTGCAGTAGGTGCTTGACGCAGAGGAAAAAAAAGCTGCTCTGTCATACAACACCATGTCACTCTGGCGACAGTCTATCACTCTATCCTTTCTTGGCCGCGAGCTCTCGGTCCCCGGCTCCGCCCCTCTTGCCTCCTCGCACTCCCACTCGGTGCTCACCTGAGTCGGGCGGGCACGTAGATGGGACAAGTTCGGGGACCGGCCGCCGCCACCCAATCAGCGCCAGTGCACCACCGCGACCCGACGCGGGGCCGCGACCGCCGCCATTCCCCGTCGAGACGCTGACGGCCGCCGCTGGATGGGCACTGCCGGCGACGGCAGGGCCGCTAGTGCCCCCCATAGCCGGGCCGCCGCCTCCCGTCGTCCCCACTGGCAGAGAACGCGGGAACCGTGGTGCCGGCTGAACTACCGTCGTGCGCAGGTAGGACAACGGCACGGCCGGCAGCGATAGACGCATGTCCTTCGGGCCGAGCGCCACGGCTTGCTGCATGTTGCGCAGCAAGAACACGGGGTACATCCCAGACGCCGTCGAACATGCCGAGGTGGCTGCGTCATCTCGACGGGTACGCGCACCACCGTCGAAAGCGGGTTTAGCACCATGTGCGGCCCGGTGCGCACCGCCTGTGCCCGTCGTTCCAAGACAGCCACTGCGCTTGACTGCCTCCGCCGGCCCACCGATACGGCTAAACGCGGAGCGCGGGACTCGGTGGGAAGCGTTCCGTAAGACCAGGAGCTCGCCACGGCCGAGTACACGCCGCTGTGCGGCGCCCCCGGTGACCGTCACACACGGGTTAGCGGGCATTACTGACGTCACACGCCACGCACGGCAAAAGAATGTTTCCGTCTCATTCCGGCGGATGCCAGTGACTTCAAAGCTTGGTCAGTCCGTTCCGAGGCCGGGGTTCCCTTCGAGGGCGGCCTCGATGGCGTCAGCGCGGTCGCGCCAGAATGAAGACAGACCCGCGTCGGCCTTTATCCGCTGCATGTAGACGTCATCTTTTGCGCTTTCTGCGTGTGCTGGGCAGAAGGCGGCGTAGTAGGCGTCGTGCCTCGTGCACTGGCCGTTGTTGTCGATCAGTGATAGGGACGGAGGCGGGGTGCCGTACAAGCAGCAGAAATGATAGACGTTCTGGCACGTTGGCGCATAGCAACCGACAGTAGCCCCAATGTTGAGGCACACCGTGCACTTCAACCCCCGGCTGCGGCTGTACGCCGAGATGAAGTTTCCCATCTCGTTTGTTTCTGGATCATGGAAGCTCTCAGGAGCCCACATCGCGCAGGTGAGGTGCACGTGGATGCTCTTGCGCACGTTGCGGCGTGTGAAGGGGCCCAGAATGACTGAAGGCAGTGTCCCGACATTGCGATTGAATGCTGGGCAGAAGGCGCACTTACGCTCGTGCGGCTCGACTGGTGCCAGCACAGTCGGCGTCGTGGCAGACATCAGCCTCTGCTTCCGCTCGAAGGAGGAGCATTTCTTGACACCAGGGCCGCCATCGGCCCAGCAACCGCCCGACCGCACATGTCTCCCCCTCCGGACTGCCCTTGGCCGGCCGCTGCGTTTTCACGGCGGCAACGGCCAGGATACCTTTCCTGGCGGGTCCCTTGCCCCTACCCCTGTGGCGGCCGCTCACCCAGCCGCCGCCCGCCGAGGCGCCGCCAAGCAAACCACCACGCCGCACGCCCGCACCCAGCGAGCCGCCGCCATTAACGACCGCCGATGCGCCGTCCGCCGCACCGCCGACGGCTGATGCGCCGCCAAGCAGACCACCACGCCGCGCGCCCGCACCTGGCGAGCTGCCGCCATCAGCGACCGCCGCATCGACGTCGGCCGAGGCGCCGCCCACCAGACCGCCACGACGCGCGCCCGCGCCCGGCGAGCCTCCTCCATCACCGCCTGCCAACGCGCCGCCCGCCGAGGCGCCACCGTCCGAACCGCCGCTGCCCGCGCCCTCGGGGGCCGAGCCACCGACAGCAGCATCCGCCGCCGCGCCACCCTCCGACGTACCACCCGCTAAGGCCCCACTAGCCAAGCAGCCCCGCGCGGAGCCCACAGAGCTGCCAAAAAAGACGCCGCCGCGCCCTGAACCCGCCAAGATGCCGACGCGTTTCTCCTCCAAGCCAATACCCGCCGAGGTGTTACCGGACATACCGCGGTGCGGCGAGATCGCACCCACAGAGCCGGCGACGCCTCCACGAACCGGGTCGACGGTGGCTGAGCCACCACCAGCTGGGGCGGGCCCTTTACCCTTGCCCTCGTGCGATGCGCTTTTTAGCGCCGATCCGCGATTGTTATCGCGGTGCGTGCGGGTCGCAACCATGCGACGCCATCGCTTCAGCTCAACTGCGACTCGCAGCCGCGATGCACGGGTTGAAGGAAACTCGGGTGCCATGCGAGGCCGAACTAGTGGGCTAGCGGGCCCTACCACCCCTCCGTTTTCGGGGACTGGCGTACGACATCGTGCGAGTGTGGGCTCTTGCAGTGTTGGCTCTTGGAGGGAGGAAGTTCCATGCTTGGCGTCTCCGCCTGTTCTCAAAGGCGATGTCGGGGGGGTAATGAGTGATATAATCGGGACGCCACCCTAAAGAGCGGGACGGAGAGGGGATTGCGGAAGCCGGGGCGACTTTGGGGTCATTGGGGGCGGGGACTAGCTCATACCTACGCGTCCTTGAGACGTACACCCGCAGGCAACGACGCAGCTGCCGCCGCACTGGTGACGCACGCGCGCCGAAACAGCGACAATTCAAAGAGGAAGGCCTTCGCGAGTATACTGCACACTGCACAACGCCACGCCGGTGGCGTCGGCACCCGTACGCCTGTACGAGAGACTATTCCTACTGGGACAGAGGCAGAGGCGCCTGGAATGCGTGACCTGTGCAGCGCCACGGACACGACGACATGAAACCATTCCCAAAGGGCACTCGGCGCCCGACCGCTGGCAATCAGTAGGTCCTGAGACCTGGCAGCCGGCCATATCAGCCAGAGTATCGCCCTAAGTGACTGCAATTTTTCAGTCTGTGCGTCCACGAGTCACCCTTCACTGTGGCTGTGTAGGGTATCCGCGCGTTGCACGAGTAAAGAAGTCCTTGAGAGGTGCCTGAAGGACGGCCCAACGCTCGAGACTGCGGTGGCCCAGCAGTGTTCTAGTCACTGTGATGAGGCTGAGTAGGAGCGCATGCCACGCAAAGGGGGTTCTCCGACTACGGTGGGCCCTGAGCATCAGACGCGTGCCGACTGGTCTCAATTCAGTGCCCATTCGAGCCGAGCGCCATCCTGTTTGTAGTCGTTGCCCTGAGAGACCATGCGCAGACGTGCGGCCGATGCAGCTGCTGTGACTGAGCTGTGACTGAGCGCGATTGACCAGAGGTCAGCAGCCAGTTTCTCACGGCAGCAGTGACTGAAAATGCACGGTCGTCGACTGGAGTCTGAGGGGGGCGAGGATGGAGGTGGCCCAGAGCAACTGCACCTGAGCGGGAGATTGAAGGCTGGGGACCGATGCCTGAGGGGACGGCCAAAGCCAAACGCGGTGCGCCTGTGCAGACACGGTGAGTAGGAGGGTCGCAGTGAGAACGGGTTCGCCAAAGCCCGAGATCTGCGGGCGCCAGACGCTGTGGGCGGGGCAAGGAAGCGGGGTCTCCGGTAACAGTGCGCGGTCACTGCGCCGAGGAAGGAAGCGGGCGCCGTCGACGGTGAAAGAACTCCGAGCCACGCAGCGGGGGGTTTGAGCTCAGGTGGCCAGCGCAAGGGGCGGGCGTCGGCAGGATCAAGGCCGACGGACGTTCGTTCAGATCAGAAATCGGGCGAAGCCCCCCAGGCAATTGTGCCAAAGCTTTTGACAGGTTGCATCGGCACAAGCCCGCTGCCCCACTGGGGACTAAGCTCCCCAGGAAATTGTGTAAACGCTTTGGTCAGATTGGATCGGCACAATCCCGCTGCCCCCTTGGGCTCACCCTTCAGGCAGCGGCTGGCTATCCGCGCTCTATCCGGGATCCATGGCAAGTTTGGATCCCCTTTCCATGCTCCTCACAGTGGACTGCACTGCCATGCTACCAAGTCCCAGATCGACTTGGTGGGAGCGCGCGAAAGACAAAGAAAAGTGGGGTTTACCGGACAAAGAGCGACCGCGTGGGCACGGGATGGAGTCTGCAAACCTTCTACAGTGATAGAATACGCCACCCGAGGCGCGCCTGTCTACCAACTCAAACTGGATGGCGGTCATTGGAACGCCAGTCCGCGTCGCCGCTGCACGGGCCACATCTACGCGCATAGCCCAATGCTGTCGCCACGCTGCGCTGCCACTTGGAAGAAACTAAGGATCAGCGACATTATCTGGTGCGGCTCCGGCTGGTCCCTCTGAAACACCGACAGATGATGCTGCTGTCGTCGCAGAAGCAGAAAGTGCGGCCGCTCCCCGTCGCCTCGGTTCCTCCAATAAGGATTCAGCCCATACGCCCGCAGCAATACGAAACGACAACGACCCGACGCGCTCATGGCGCTCGATCGTGGAGTTGGGGCATAACTGGTACAATGAGAGACAAAGTACCAGATATTCTTGCAATTCGGCTGATTGAAAGGACCAAAAGAATGCCAGAGTACAACAAGGAAACAGCTATTAATAGCAGTCCAGGAGCCTGCCGCGCCCACTGCTACAGTATGTACCGTGGGCGAGACTCGACCCCAGGACAATCGCACCCCCATCCGCCTATTGGTGGCCGTTGCCGTCCATCACGGAAACAACACCCTCGCTGAATCTCGCGAGGCAATGTGCGGCCTCAGTTTGGGTGCCGACGTCAGCCAGCCGGAGCACATCAAGAGATGTCGTGTGCGTCCCTCCTGTCCCAGATGCTATCAAAGCCCCCTCTCTCACATAGCTTCCCAGCGCCGTGCTGCCGGCCCGGAGGCACACCGCGTCTCCCTGGCTCCGCGGATATTGCCGCACCCCCCGCCTCCCGCCGTCGGGGACCTGATAGGGGTTCCCCTGACGTTTCTGGACCCCAATGAGGTCTCCAGCAGTCTCTATGCGTCTGATTGGGCGACCCGTAGTGTGTGGACTGGTGAGTGGGGTGGGCGGGGAGGGAAATTGACGTAGATGGGAGGTCTGAGACGTTCTCTTCGAATGCGTTGCCCTGAGTAAAACCGATGTATTTTTGTTGTTTCTGCGCGTACTTAGAGTCCATACACAGCTGTCTGTTCGACAGCCTGACCCGTTTATGCCCGTTAATAGCCTTCAGGCTTCGATGGGTGATTGTGGCGTTGTTCTTCATCCAATGCACTCGGGACGACCCATCACTTATGAGGGAGATGCCTGATCGTCCAGGAGGTCTAAAGACTCCTTTAGAAGTGTCCCACCGTTGTACGCAGTTGAATAGTACGATGCGGGGGTCGTGGATTGGATTGAAAGCGCCCTGCGCGCTGACGGCATCCTACAACAGTTTTGTCATGTCCCTCTGAGATCTATAGACGGAGTAGCATGCTCTGATGCCCCAGCATCCAACAAATTGTCTAGAAAACACGCACGGCGAGGTGGAGAGATGATTGCAGTTCTCGCCCATGTGATATTGACGGGCCATAAAGGACATGAAGGAAGCGCGTGTCAGCTTAGCGCCCCACTTGACCGTTCACAGCACCCTTCAAAGCACCATGAACCGTTCTCTCCACAACAGTGCTGTTTGTCCCATTGTGCTCAGACTGGCCTTGCGTTGGCGCATGCTGGACAAGACTGTAGTATGGTTGCGCGCGGTAACAAGGTCACTCATTCTATCCAGAAAGCTGAAGAGAAAGCATAGATGGCAGTGAAGAAGACACTCGGAGTTCTTTTTTGTCAGAAAAGCCGACGGGAACAGCCAGAGGCAGGCAAAGAAGCGTAGGCCTGGAACCCACTGAATTGGACAGCGTCAGAATGAACCTTCCATGCACTGGATGGGGCACTGTCGCTTGCGTGCGATCTACCGTCTTACACTAGCTCTGCTTCATCCGTCCAGCGGGTCATTCAGTCGCAGCACATCACAACTGCGACTCTGCCCCACCGTCGCCATGGCCGCCACCCACCCTGACTGGAGCATGACTGTACGCTCCAATCAGATGGCTGTACACACCCCAGAGCAGGCTCGACACACACCCGGAACACACACCGCCGACAAACAGTCGTTGGCCTGGGGGATGCCCCTGGAGCGCAATTGAAACGAAGTGCTTACTATGGCTATGGCACGCCCCAATCACGCCCCTAAAGTTCGGGGCGTGAGGGGCGTGGCTGTGTGGAAAATCAGGGACAGGAAGCGCAGGCACAAAAGCGGGCGACGTAGCCCACCGCCAAGCACGCGCACCCAACCCGGGTGTGGTGCATTTACGATGTCTAAAGGTATATCCTGTCTTCCCAATTTTGGCCGATGTGGTCGAAGTCAAGACAGGGTCTCGGTCAACTGCCCATTGGCGGATCCACTTTATCCGGTCGAATGGATGGCTGAGACACAGTTTCGCACAGTTAATCACTCTTCTTGACATCGACGGGATCGGCCAAAATTGGGAAGGCAGCAATATCTCGTGCAATAAAACCTCTCCGCAAGTCGATTTGAGCCAGTCAGTATGGTGCGTGTCCCAAAAATGAGACATGCGCGTTTTCTGAAGGACTGACACATCACTGCACGGGGGCAGGTGGGGTGGGGTACAAGAAAATTCTCAGCTGGCCTCCATGGAAAGAGCCTCTCCCGAGGCATTCTTGGCTGACAACTCCTTAGTACCTGCCTTTGGGCCCTGTTCTGTGGACCTCTCAGATTACCCCGATCTTGGACCCAGTCTTTGTCAGGTTCTTGGGGTTATAGGTTTGCAACGCCTAAGCTCATGTGCTAACTGGAGCTCCGATGAGGGGTGTCACAAATGGTGTTTTCTTCACAGGGTGCTACATGGCGGTCTTTTTCACGTTTCTATTGGTAAGGTGGTGCCTTTTTCTTCGTTTACAAATTGTCAGCACATGCCTTCCCTAGTAACCGTGCATTTGATTGGGGGGCGTGATCGTCACCTGTCGAAGCTGCAATGCATGACACTTCCCCCCATAACACGTCAGGAGGTGCCGCCTCTGCTAGAACTGTCAGGGGCCGTTCTGGCCACGCAGTGGGACCGAGTGGGTCACATGACATTATCGGACCGCTGCAGAAGGCCAGTGGGCCGAGAAAAAAAGAAAAAACCGCGATGTCTCATTTCTGGGACACGCACCATACTGAAGCCTCATCCTCCAAACTTTAACAGATGATAGCCATTGGGATTCCGGTGATGCTCACCAAATATCGAGCTTCGGGCGGCAGAAACAATTGAGTAAGGCCGGCTCGCGTGTCTCCCGTAATGCGCACGGTCGGATTCGCTGTTCTGCAACAGCTGCTGCATCACGCATTGCCGCTGCATATTACAGCTGATTTAATCGCGGGCAGGCAACGATGCCTCATCACATGCGCTCAGTCGCTTGACAAAGAAAAAGACGGGCACGTCCAATTTGAACAGCGACCCTCATTTCATGGTTTCAGTACGTGCAACGATGCGGCATCCAGAAGAGACTGGCGCTTCACGTGTTGCCCCGGCCACCACCGCTTCCACAATGCCCCATTTGACGTGCGACTGGCTGCAAGGCTCATCATAGTCATACTTACATCTTTCCCAGGTCAAGCACACCGCACAAGACCACTGCACGAACAATGAGCCAACAACTGCGCAAAAAGTACCCCGATATTGGCACTCTAAGGTTTTTGCAGGGCGTATAACGAGATGAAAAATGGTCCTGACACCAGAAACGAAGTCATCACGAAGAAGCTCGTGAGAAAGTCTTCCGTTCCATTGCGACTATTTTCGCTTTGCGCCAGTCAGCGTCCCTCTCACGTGGGCCAGAACATGTGCCGCCATCAGAGGTTGTAATGCGTGAGATCCACCTCTAGTCTGATGAGCATGAGGCCACCGCCCGCTAGCCGGTGCCGGCGGCCACTCTCATCCACCCTGCGCGGCCACCCCCTCCGGTCCCAACCCGCCCTTCAGGCGTCCCCAAAGGTGCGGGAGGGGGTCCCAGACGGGTGCCCGCGCGACCTCCACAAGGGCGCACGCGCCCGCACGCCCGGGGGCCAACAACAAAGCGAACGCCCGCCGCTGTAACAGCGGCCAGGGCCCTCCGACCCGACTACGTGAGCGCCGGGTCAAACATCAAGACGAAAACGGGTCCTACCAGTGATGGTTGGCCCGCAAGAACACTTCACAATTGCAACGTGGCGCCACCCGGTCCACCACCGGTGGCGCCCATCCAGCCAATCAGACGACGCGATTGGCCCGAACCCACCACCGCGACACGTCTGTGTCCAACGCCAAGGCCCTCCCATCACACCGTGCGCGAGGTTGACACCAAGGCTGACAGTTCCGAATCCGTCAATTCACAGTGACACGCCAAAAACATGTGAAATTGCACGCCCCAGGCGTGCATTTTAGTCCATGTCTGCACGGTAGGGTTGTGCAACACGCCCAAGGTGTGTTCACGGACACGCCTGGGGCGTGTCTAATCGCGTGTTCAGGGCGTGTCACGCCAGCACCCCTGCCCAAACATGGGGCGTGTTTTAGGCGTGTTTATTTTCAGGTTGTACTTATTAGGCTGGTTGCGGTGAGAGGTTCGAGTAAGGATTGACCAATAGCTGCCCTCGATCAGGAATGCTGGCTGCTCAGAGCTCCTCAGAACCGAGCATCGCAGAACAGCTCATCTGGGGGGGGGAGTGCTGTTTGACCACCCCCTCAAAACACGCTGTCCTGTCACCGAGGTCCCGCATGGCCGATTTTAGTCAAGATGCTGGCGGAATGGTGGACCCCGATGATGACGACCAGGACGAGTGGCGCCCCCCCCCCGCTGCCAATAACGAGAACGACGCTGATGCAGGTGCGGTCGCAGGCCTGGCATCCGGCGCCAGAAGCATGTTGCAACAGTTTGACGAGGAGTCCCATGCGTGCCGCGAGCTGGTCAAGGCGACGCGAACGACGCAGCGTCGGAAGTCGACGCCGCCAGCCAGCCGCCTCACCTTCGAGCGTCTCATCTGGTGTGCCTCTGCGAGGTTTTCAAGGCGCGGAGCGTCGGCACTAATGATGTCGCTGCGGCGGTGGGTGGGGCGTCGAGCGCGGCAGGCAGCGGCCGCGGTCCTCGTCAGACCAACGAGCTGCTCAAGGATGTGTTCGATACGGCGTGGTATCTGGCCAGCGCCAGGATTGTATATGGTATGGAGTGAGCGGTTCAGTCAGAGCATTGGTAGGTGCTACTGGGAGTTTTTTTGGGTGTTACTTATGGTGCTTTTCTATAATTTGGCCGCGCTGCGGGGGGGGGTAGTTTTCCCAAACCATGACACGGCACCCCCCCCCCCCTCTGCCAATGCATCTCAGTAGCCGGTGTCGAGTGCATCTGGGAAGCCAGCACCTCTGTCATGTATGCCTCTGGCAGTGCCCCCGGCTTTCTGACGAGATATATGTGACCCCGTCCCGCAGGACCAGCTCTCTGGTGGCCCCTGCAGAAAGGACGTGGACGGATGTATGCTGGAGTCGGCACGGGCGGGGAAACCATGACGTCCCAGGCCATGGTTTCTAATGAGAACCGCTAACAGGGGCTCTCAGGGGGGGTGTAGTTCTTAATGGGAGCTCCCATGTTTCCTCTGAGCCTCCACAGGAAGGCAAAGCATTCCGCCCTCAACCGAACGTGTCAGCATGACTGCGGCGGCGAATCACGTTGATTGGTCGGACCACACCCCTGACTTTTGGCAATGTGGACTGGCCCACCAAGGACCAATTCGGCTTGCCAGCTGACACACAGTGGACCGAATATGAACTACGTCTGACCGGGTCGTTTGGGACTGGGCCACATCGGAATACTGTTGTCCCGATGCAATTCGTAGAGCTGGATGCACGGCCGGCGCCAATCGAATGGGTCTCTTTCGTCAACCCCGCAACATGAGTAGCCGCGATCACAGCAGGAACTGCCACCGGAGAACCGCTCGCGTCAGGGCGTGCAGTCGTCTGTTTTAGGGAAATGCTGTGGATGCGCATTCCCGCGTGCCCCCTCGCTCTCCCGGGTAGGAGCCGCAGTGCGTGCGGCGTGCGGGGTAGCGGCCGACCTTCGGTGCGCGGCGCTGGGCCGGCTTCTGGCGGGACTCCGTCTTCGCGTCGACCTGCACCACCTTTGTGGTCGCTGTTGTCTGCTGGTCGGCGTCGTCGCCGTGCTCCCGTGGTGTAGTCCTCGTCGGTGCGCTTTCGGCCACCCTCTTTTTTCGTGCGCGCCCGTCGAGTGCCCGCCGTCCGTCTCGTGGCCGCGCTCGGGTCCCCCCCCCCCTCCACCTCGACGCCCTCGTGGTCCCTGTGTGGCGCGCACTCGCCTGTGCTCTCTCCCCGCACGGCCTCGACACGCCCGTCGAGTGCCCGCCGCCCGTCGCGCCGCCGCGCTCGTGCTCCCCCCTCCCTCCATCTCGACGCCCTCGTGGTCCCTGTGTGGCGCGCGTGGCCCGTCGCGTGCCACCCGTCTGTCGCGTCGCCGCGCTAGTGCGCTCCCGCCTGGACCACGAAGCTCGCCTGCTCTACCACCCCCTCCGCATCGACGCGCTCGTGGTCCATGTGTGGCGCGCGCACGCCCGTCGCGCGCCCGCCGTCCGTTGGATCATCGCCGTCCGCCTCTTCGCGCTCTTCCTCACCCGTTGCCCGACTCTACGCGCTCGTGCTCCCTGTGTGGTGCGGGAACGCGTCGCCTGGGTGCCATCCTCCTCGGCATCGTCCGTCTCGTCGCTCTGCGTTTCGGCCCGCTGCCTTCCTGCCCACCCCGAAGTAATCGGAACTGCCCACGTTAGCGCACCACTCCGGGATAAGACCGTGTGCACGGACATGGCGCATACCACATTCCGTGCGGCCACCGACTTGTTGCCTTCCTCGGCGTTGGTGGACTCGGCAGTGTCAACGGCCACGACGGCGACCGAGCCGCGCGCGCAGACTGACGCGTCCCAGAGTTCATCCAAGTCCGAGTCTTCTCACTCCACGTGCACCGAAATCAGCGCGTCTGACGATTCGACGGACGTGGACGCCGTCGACGACGCGGCGTTGCCGGCCGTGACCATGTTCTCCGAGGACACACGGCAGCACGTGCTAGGGTTGTTGGAGGAGGAATACCCCGTCTCGGACGTGGCAGAGATCATCGGGTGCTCGGCGCGATCCGTGCGCCGTTGGTCGCGGCATTTTCGCGAAAACGGGACGGTGTGGTGCGACCCGCGCTTGAACAACCTCCACGGAGACGCCGCCATCCGCAACACGCACCTTCCTAGAGCCATCCTCACGCTCGTGGAGAGCGAGCCGGTCGCGTTTCTGCGTGACCACGTGGACCTGCTCGTGGCGCTCAGCCTGGACCACCCTACGAGCGACCACCGGTACGTCGGCGCCGCGACGGTCTACCGCGTCTTGCGCTACCACGACTACACCCGCAAGAGGACTGAGCGCCTCTACCTCGAGAGCTCCGTCCAAGCGCAACGTGCATTTGCGGTGCTGATCGACGAGATACCGCTGAGGTGCCTTGTCTCCTGTGATGAGACGCACACAGCGGGCAGTGACCTGCTACGCCGGTACGAGCGGTCGCGGCCGAACATCCCGTGCGTTCTACGCGACCGGGACACCCGCCCCCTCAAGCGGACGAGCACGATGATGGCCGTCACCTTGACGCACGGCGTGCTTTGGTCACAGACGGTCGTGGTGGGCAGCGCGCAGACGTCGGACGATTGGCGGCTTTTTCTACTGTGTCTTCATGCTCGGATGAACATGTACATCCCTGGTCTGGCTTGGGAGATGCAACCCGACGCCTGCGTCGTCCTGTACGACAACGCCTACATCCACGACCACTGGGGCGACGAGTACATGCAGGCCAACGGCATTCACTACGTTCGGCTGCCGCCGTACTCTCCCAACTTACAGCCAATCAAAGGTGTCCTTGCGGAGCTTAAGAAGCACGTGCAGGCGCTCGTCTACGAGGACAGCCGGTACATGGACAAGCCGCTCCTTTTAATGGCGGCCGCGGTGGGCATGGACACCACCGCTCAGGTGGCGGGGCAGTTCTCCCGTGTGTCCCACGAAATCGCGCGGATGCTGGCGGGCGCCGGCCTTGCTTGAGTCTTTTTGTCTCGTGCTGCTCGCTGTTCTTGCGCTTTTCTTGCATTAGCTTGTTGGGTTTTTGCGCGTGCGTGTTGGGGGGGTCGCAGCAACACGTCAGTATTATAGGCGACCGTCCTGTTTCTCTGCACCCGCTTGTTCTTTCAAGATGGCGCACAGCGTGCTCACGACACTAACCCTGCCCCCTCCGGCTGACCAACCCCCCCAACGCCTGCCCGCATCCCCGAGATCCGGCTGGCGCGGCAGCTCCTGCGGCTTCCCCGCCAACAGATGGAACAGTACAGCGGGATACCGCTTCAGTCGACCAGAGGTCGACCGTTCGGCTGTATCTGCGGCGGCGGCGACAGCCAGCCCCGCAGCGGCGACCGCGCGTTGCCCGCATTCCCCCCCCCCCCCCCCCCCCCCCCCCCCCCCCCCCCCCCCCCCCCCCCCCCCCCCCCCCCCCCCCCCCCGATCCCCATCTTCCCCCTCCCCGGCGGCCCTATCCCCATCCGCGCCCTCCCCGGCGGCTCAGTCGTCTGCCTCGTCTGCCGCGGAGCCGCCGCGGCGCCGCCCGCGCACCTTGCGTGCCTCGGCGGCCGGCGGCCACTACTCGGCGGCCTCGGCGGCACGGGCGCCTGCGGGAGTGACGGCGGCGGCATGAGTGGCTCCAGCGACGGCGGCGTCCGCAGCCCGCGCCGCTGTGCGCCCGCTGCGTGGACGGCCCCAGCCCTCGGCAAGTTGGCGTGGAGCTGCTGTGTCGCTGCCGCCACCTCCCCCAGCCTCGGCGTCGCGGGCGGCATTGCATAGATCGCACGCGCGGCGGCGGGCAATGCGTGATGGCGGTTCCTGCCGCCGCGTCGAGGCTGTGCCTGCGACGTGGTCCGGTGGGGCCGGCGGCGGGGTCCGGGAGGGGGGGGGGGCAAGCCACCACCTCACTCGCCCTCGTGCGTGCGCCACGCGCACGTGGTGAGGCTTCGTGCGGGCCGAGCCGTGGCGGCGGCGGATGCGCGGGGGGATCCCCCTTGCGGTCATTGCCGGGGATGGGTATGGGGTGAGGGAGCCTCCCCGCCGCGCGTGGCTATGCTCCGAGTGCGACAAGGCGGAAGCGGCAGACGTGGCGGTGCCGGCGGCCATGCCCGCGATTGACGGCGGCGGCGGCGGCGGTCGCGGCGGTCGGCCCGCGCACACGCGACGCAAGCAGGCGCGGCGGGGAGCGAGCGGCGGTAGCGGGGGCCGCGGCGGCGGCGGCGGCGGCGGCGGCGGCGGCTGCGGCGGCGGCGGCGGCAGGGGCGACCCCCCGCCCCCCTGCCGCGGCGCGGCGCGTCGTCACCGGCGCTCGCCAGTACTCAGATCGCGCGGGGTGCGGCGGAAAGCGCGCGACGATGGGGCGGGCTTGCCGCTGCCGCCGCTCCAGCCGCTGGCTCTGCGGGGCGGCGGCTCGTTCGCTGCCTCCGGTCGTCTATGCGGCCATTGCCGACGCGGGCGACGAGGCGGCGTTGTGGGGGGACTCGTGGTGCGCCGAGCTGCCACGCACCGCCAGCCGGGGGCATGGCCATGACGCCGCCCACTCCGCAACCATCGTCCCTGTCAATGTCCCTGCAAGCGCTGCAGCTCGCGTCGCCACCGGTGCCGCCGCAGCCGTTGGCGCCAGCAGAGCCGTCGCCGCCGCCAGCGCCGACACGGGCCTGGTCGCCTCGTCCCCCGTTTGCGCCAGTGGAGTGCATCCTGTGGCCGCGATGCCGCCGCTCCTCTCCCCGCCGCTGTCCCCCGAAGTCACTGTAGTCCCGCCGTCGCCCTCTCTGCCGCCGCAGCCGCACGTGGCTCCGACGGTAGCGTCGGCGGCGGTGGCGGTGGCGGCGGCGGGGGCGACAGCGCAGACAGAGGTTGTGGAATTCCCTCGCCGCCTGGACCAAGACCAGTGCCCGTGTCCGTTGGTATGTGGGGAATCGATCCTCCTGGCGGGGGGCAGTGCGGCCAAGGCCGAGCGCGGCCAAAGCAGAGCGCCGCCCCCTGTTGGCGGTGGCACAAAAGCGTGCCAGGGTCGACCCGCTCCCGCCGCCCGTCGCGCCCGTGGGTGTGATTGCGAATATGGCCACGGTCCAGCCTCCGCCGCGGATCCCAGCCGCGGCCGCCGCGAGGTCTGGCGCGACCGCAACCATCGCGGCCGGCGCACCCGCAGCGACGTACGCCGTGCAATTGTGTCGATGCGGTTGCCCGCCGCTCGGCCGTATGCTGGCCGACTGTTCCCCGCTTGAAAGAACGCCATCCGGCCGCCCCCCGCTCGACCTTACGCCAACCGGCTCCTCCTCGACAGGCCTCACGCCCGCTTTTCCTCGACCGTCTTCGTCTCCCCGCCCCCGCCCGCGCCCACCGTCGCCGCGGCAACTGTGTCGACTCATTCACCGCCCCCGGCCACAACTGCTTTCCCGTCGCCGGCCGGCATGTGCCCAGCTGTCACCACAAGTTTGACGGGTGGATGCCCGCAGTCCCTGCGATAAAGAAAATGATCACCACGCCCCAGACACTGGCCGAGTATATGGAGCATTTGTGGACTGAAATGTCGCTCAACACCGGCCTGTCTGCATGCGTCAGGTGTCGGTGCTGCTACGTCTACCGGGATTGCAGCTGTGCTGCCGTCCGGGATGAGATGGGGAAGGAGACGAATGACGTCTCTGGTCGAGGGAGATGCCGATCGTCCGGAAGAAGCGGCACGATGAACAAAGATGTCAATCTAGGATGATCTTGATCAGTGGCTTCGCCTTACAGACAGTAAGTAGCCTGTATCGAAGATGTGGAATATTTCAGGACGGTCGGCAACGAGAGTTGCGGCTGCGCTCGATGTTTGAGGCCAGCAAATACACTAGGTTGTCGTCTGACACTTTCCACGGTGTCCTGCATCGACACCACGGTGAGGGGGCTACCACGAAACGGGACGATAGCTCGTCTCTTTTTGACGTTACATGGGGGGTTCGTGCTCCAATCGTGCTCCAATCTGCGTATGTTTCTGATACTTTGGCTTCCGAATTCTGTGGATCCACGAGATCGCTTGCAACACCTGTTGGATGCATGCCCAGCGGTCCGCACTTTTGCTGCAGAGGAAAGCGTTGCTGTCCCGATTATCGCGCGCCGCTCGCACTGGTGTCGTCGTCCCGTCGCTGTCGCCGCTGTGGCTGTTGGTGTGCCGGCCGCGTCGTCCTCGTGGCGCAGTGCGCGTGTCGGCTCCCTGTGCAGTGTGTTCACCGTGGACGTGTGGGTGCCGTGTCATAGTGAGTTGTGTGTCATTATCCACGGTGGCACTGTTCTTTTTTCTTTTTGCCGGGGTGCCCGTGCTTCTTTTCCCGACGGAAAAGCAGCCGTTGCAGTATGCTGTCCAATGATTTACGCTCTGCTTCAACCCCTTTCGGTACTTTTGGTTCTACGGCTGAGTAGGATCTTGCCATCCCCATGCGGGCGGTCTCCCGCATCGCGTGTCACCGCCGCCATGTCCCATAAGGTCGGGTAAGTAGGGGACGCCGCGTCGGACGCCCAGTCGATCGTTGGCGCCGTACTCCCGTGGCCTTTCGCCGGCGCCGTCTCGGTGTGCGCCGCCGCTGCCATCGTGTCGGACACGGCCATCGGCAACGTCAAGGGCGCCGCAATGGCGGCGGTGCTCGTGGGCGTCACCCTGCCGGCGTGCGCCGTCGCCGCCACCAAGCCGGACGCCAACGTCGGCGGCGCCAAGGGCGCCGCGATGGCGGCGGTGCTCGTATGCGCCACCCTGCCGGCGTGCGCCGTTGCTGCCTTTGTGTGCGCCACCGAGTCTACGGGAAGTGGTGGGCTCTGTGCGTTCATGTGGAGAAGTTTGAGGGTGTATTGTTCGTTGTGACGGTGTTGTCGTCGAGCAGCGTGGTGATGGCGCTTATCCTGCTATTGGATGAGTGTTCTGTCCAGCCGAAACCACAGCACGTAGTACAGAAATGCATCGCCTTCCTGACCACCCTTTTGCAAAGAAGCTCCGACGCACTATACCCCTCGTGAGCGATGGCCTCCCCCGCACACCCCACCTGTCGCAACTTAGTCGGTGCGCCCGTTGCCACTCTCGGTCATAGCAGCGTCTTCGTCCTTGCCATGGACGCCTCCCACGTCGCCCCCGCCGCCACCGCTACCCTCGCCGCTGAGGCCGCCGGTCCCGTCCATGTCGTCACCAGCAGGTTGGTGACGCCCCACCGACGCCGTCTCGGCCTCGCTTGGCAGGTCCGTCGGGCCGCTGGCGTTGCTGTCAGAAACCCCAGCGGGCGGCTGCACCGTTACAATGCAGTGGCCGCTGTCGTTGCCCTCCACGGCGACGACCTCGGGTAACGGTAGGCCCGAACCCGCGGGGAGATGACGAGACGGGGAGGGGGCAATGGTCATGCCCTGTATGCGCACACCAACAGCGTCCGCCTCACGGATGAGCTGGTTGATGAGGTCTAACATGGCCTGTTTCTTAGCCCGCGTCCGCTGGACGCCCTCGGAAGGCAAAGGGAAGCGGCCGGTGTCAGAAGAGTTGTCCGACGAGCATCCGCCGTCGCCTTGTGCGGAGCGACGCGCACACATGGCTGAACGTATTTGACGATGGCAGCAATGGATTGCTGTCGCCGGGCGGGAAGTGGGGACAGTAGGGAGAGTGGGGAAACGGGGTCAGCTCTACTGGGCACGGAAGACGTTGGTGGGAAGCGAGGTAGAGCAATGAACCCACCGCGACACAGCAGGAGCGTCGTGCAGCGATCCCGACAATCAGGATGCCGAGCACACACCTGGTGCTGGCCTAGATCCCACGAGTCGGACGAGTGGTCACCTGTACATGTGGACGAGCCGCGGCAATGGCCTTGCAGATTCTCATCCAATCGAACTGTTTTGGGGAGACCCCCAGGACCTCATGGAGACGTGCACATGCCGCCAAGATCGGATTCGATACTGACCAAGACAAGAAAAAGGGTCGGAACCAAAGATCACCATCTATTTTGCCAAAGACATCTCATGCACCTCGTCACCAGGTCCAGGGGATCCCTGTCGCCCATCGCGGCGCACACGAAATCCTTGCCAGCAAGCACAGCGGGTCGCGCCACGCTGATGACTGAAAACCCGTTGTGAGACAGCTTCCAGCGGGCGGCGTGCAGCTTGAGTGTGACGCGCGTGTGCTCAATCAAGCCGCACAATGAACAATGTAGATTGTGGTTGCAGCGCTCATTTGGGCAACGCCCGCGGCGAGACATTGGGTTGTCGGCAAGGAGGCCATGTCGGCACTCCAGAACCCACAAGGGGCACGTGCGCACAGTATGGCCCTTGTTGCCCGGCGCAGCCTCGAATCCACATAGCGTACATGTCAGCATCGCTGGTAGCGCTGCTACATACCGGCCAAAACATAACCGATCAGTCACGCGCGACAGGCGCAGCGGAGGAGACGGCGCGGCGGTATCATCCAATGGGTATGTCAGTTGTATGCTCAATAGACAATTCTGGCTGGACCGACGCATGTCACATCCACGCTCGCGATAATCGAGTCGTCAGGGGGGTACGTACATGGGATCACGTCTCCACCTCGCGCGTTCTTCTTGGCCAAGATCTCGCCGGACGGTGAGGGACAGTGCGGAGGAGAGCGTTGCACGGTGAAAAGAACGGGGAGAGCTCAGTCGATCTGGGTCGCAGACGGCGACCGCGGACGACGGCGACAGACCCCGTCGATTGTCGGGTGGGTGGTGGTGGGAAAGCGTCCGTTCGACGCGTCCCCGAGATCAGCGAGACGCTGGAGGTGCCTGGAGATCGCTCTGGGACCTCTTGAATCGCTTGCATGTTGCTCTCGGGGTGACGAAAGATCTGGCTGCAACCTGCCATATCAATATCGGTATCCTGAATGCTCGTCCAGTGACGACTTCGGCACTTGATGAATGCCAAATCATCATGTGGCCTCCCCAGCGACTTGAGATTGCTGCCTGACAAGAACGACTCTTCACATCCAACTTCCCGAGACGACGGATCCAATTCTCCTCTGATACTGTTAAATGGGATTAAGAAACAACGGGGGGCTCTTCCGTCAGAAAGACCTGAAGTTTCCTTTCCCAAAATGAAAGACTTCTCATTGGCCGTTCCGTTTCTTTCAGTACGAGCGAGTCGGACGGCAGCATTGCCGTCCTTCATTCGTATCCCGAAAACTGTACCGCGGTTGCCCATGTGGCATCAGTGTGTTCGCCGCTCTCTTCATTTTGGGAGCGGGGGGCGCGCCATCCTTCCACCAGGCAAACAGGGCGGCCGCCAACTGCGAATGGATGGTGGGCGGTCAGCAGCATGACGGCGAGGGACGGCGGCAGTGTGGACGCTGCGCGGGGGTGCGTCTGCGGCGTCGCGTGGCCGCACCGGCACACGGTTTTATTGCGTGTCGGTGTTGTACCGCTGGTGTGGCGCCGGCGCGACGTCGATGCGGCCGGGTGGTACTGCGCGGCCCCGTCAGGTGAGAGCGGGGTCTCCCGCGTGCGCAGTTGTCGCACTGCAGTACGCAATGAGCACCAAAGCTTGCTTTGCCATTGTTCGGACACAGCCAGTCTGTTCCCCCGGTGGTGAAGAGCAGCGCGGCGGGACTAGCCACTGACTGCCGTACACCGAAGTTTCATTGTCTTTGTTCACATTTTGTCACGGTTCCAGGATGGCGCCGGGGCCCGAATGAGTTTCACCATGACACGCAACGCGCCGTCAGACATCGCACTGCCGCAAGCGCGCGGCCACCATTTACCATCGTACCCCCGCCGCCGCCACTCCGCGCCTCGTACGCTTGTCCGCCCCGCCCCGCCCAACATCCCGCGTCAACCCCGCAGCGGCCGCTCAATGTGCAGGGTAAAGCCGTGGGCGGGCAAAACCGCGTGGCCGCCACCCCCCCGTCCGTCCACCACCCCTCCTCGACTGCATCGTCCAACTCCTCCAGGCCCTTCGTGTCCCCGTCAGCTTCCGATGTGGCGCCCAGGCTTGTCGCGCCGAGCACGTCGACCAACTCGACCGTCGCGTCGACGGGCGGTGTGCCGCTACCGCCCCCGTCGCCGCCGCGCACACCCACCGTCCAGACGACGGCGACACGCCAGACACGGCGTCCGCCATGACCACGTCGGTCGGGGTCCCGGCATCCGGCGCCACCACCGCCACCGCCGCCGCCGCCATCGCGGCCGCGACCGCCGATGCTTCCGCATCCGCATCGGCCACCCCCTCCCCCTGCACACCCTCCCTCTCCACCCGCCCAACGCCTTGCGCCTCCTCCCGAGCGCGGCTCCCCCCCCCCCCCCCCCCCCCCCCCCCGCGGCGGCCCCCCCCCCCCCCCCCCCCCCCCCCCCGTGGGCGGCGCCGCTTCCGCACCCACCCCCCAACCCGCCGTAAGCACAGGTGAGCGCGCGGACACGGCGGCACCCCCCTCCCCCCCCGCGCCCCAGATGCTCGCGGACGCCCCCGAGCCACTCACGCCCCGCGGCGGCGTGCCGCCGCGCGTGGCACCCGCGGATGAGCCGCCACGCGCCCGCCACGCGCGTCGTCAGTGCCGCCGGCACGCCGCGCGCGCCCATGAGGGCGGCGAGAGAAACGGTCGTGTCGCACACGCCCGCGTCTACAGCGCCGTTCCCGCAGCCGCCAGCGCCCGCGCAGGCCGTGACGGCCAAGGCCGTCGCGGCGCTGAGCGCCTCGATGGGTCGATGGCGCGGAGATACGCGTCCCGCTCCTGGTACGACACGACCACCGCCGGAGGGTCGCCGGCCAGGTCGGCGGCGGCAGACGCCGACAGGCGCGCCACATCCGTGCCGGCTGTGCCCCAGTAGGACAAATCGTCAATGAAGAGCAACCGCCGGCTATTGGCCACGCCACTGCTGCTGCCGCCTCCATGGCGTTCCCGCCGCGGCGGCGGGGCTGTCACGTCGTGGCAGGCGCGGGAGAGGAGAAACTCGGCCAAGGACAACGCCGCTGTGCCGGTGTGACCGCCCGGCGGGTGGGTCCACTCGACCACCGTGACGCCCGCGGCGGCGGCGGCGAGGCGGAGGAGCGTCAACTTGCCCGCGCCGTGCGGCCCGAGGAGCACCGCCACCCGCGGGGCGAGCGGCCCGCCGGCGCCGGCGGCGAGGGCGGCGGCCAGCCACTCCGTCACGGCCGTGACGGCGCGCTTGTGCATGTTGACGCCGGCCAAGTCGGTCGGCGCACACCGCGCATGCCACGGGCTGCCGTCATGTACGCCAGCGCGTAGAGGGAGGACGCGCCGCGGGTGCCTGTCGGCGCTCCCACCGCCGCCGCTCGGCCGACGGCTTGGCCGTGGCCAGCGGGGGGAAGCAACGAAGGGCGGGGATTGCGTCTGTGAGCGCGCCGTTCCCGCCCGCCGCATGACAACAATCTCCACCTCCGCGTCGTCGCCGTTGGGCAGCGGATGGGCGGCCGAAGCCGACGCGGCCATGGCGGCGGCGATGGCGGCGGAGACGGCGGCGATGGAACGCCCCCGGGCGCTCAACGTGGGTGGTGGGGGAAGGAACCAAAACGGCTCAGCTGCCGGTGGTCGCTCCACTCTCAAATCACTTCTTGGTCTCGCGTGCATCGTGCACTGGGTTCGTAACAGGAACGGGTCGCGAGAAGGCCCCAAACATGCGCACAGACGCTGGCTCTGCATCCCCAGTGAGAGGCGCTCCGGCCGGACCACCCGTGTCGGTCCTTGCAGGGTGAGAGCTGGGACGCGCGAGGCGCGAAAACTCGGCGACGACCTCTGTGTGCAGGAATGACGGTGGAACTGCAGGGAGCGACTGCCGCACATCAACGGCATGCATGGAGCGCACGTTCCTGAGCGGAAGCACCGGCGACCGCCGGGGAGGAGCGGCTGCGGCGGTTCCCGGGCGCACCGGGTTTGTGCTCGCGGGCCCGGCATTCTCGGCTGCAATTGCATCCGAGCCTGCCCTGCCGCATTTTGCGCCAGCGGCTGCAGCGCCCGACCCGTGGCTCACTGCCGGCCGAAGCGCAACAGCGAGAGCGGAGTGCGGCAAGCGACGCGGACGTTGGCGGGCGACGACGGCCTCGCCGCGCCGAACGACCCGTCGGAAGGGGCGCGTGACGATGGTCACGAGCGACCTGTCCACAGGCACAGCCGACACACTCCACACACGGCAAAAAATCGTCTCCGTCTCGTTCCTGCGAAGGCCCGTGACGCCGTAGCCGGGACAGGTCATGCCCTCCTCGGGGTTGCCGTCGAGTGCGGCGTTCACCGCCGCGGCGCGGTCTGACAAGAACGTCGGGACCGCCGCATCCCCCCGCATCTGCTCCAAGTACACGTTGTCGAAGGCTCGCGACGCGTGTCCGGGGCAGAAGGCAGAAAAGTAGTCGTCGTGCCTGGTGCACGTCCCTTTTACCTGTGGGAAAGAGCGCGAGGGGAGGGGACTGCCGTAGAGACAGAAGAAGTGGTAGACGTTGGGGCAGTGCTCCACGTAGCAGCAGACCGTGGCGCCGTTTGAATCGCACACGGAGCACAACAAGCCACAGCTGCGGGTGTAGGCGCACACCACGTTCTGCAGCTGATCGGTTTCCGGATCGTGGAAGACCTCGGGCCCCCACATGGCGCACACGTGATGTATGTGAATCATCTTGCTCCCCCGGTGGAACGGGCCCAGCATCAGAGACGCCAACGTCCCCCCATTGCGGTTAACCTTGGGACAAAAGTCACAGATTGGATCCGCCTGCTCGGGCTCCTCCGCAGGCTCCACACCGCTGCTATGTACGGGCGCCTTAGTCTTGGAGGATCTAGACGCCCGCAGGGAGTTACACACTCCGCCCCCCAGCACCCCACCGTTGGAAGGCCGGGGCGGTCCTGCGTCGTGCGTGGACCTGCTTCCCGCTGGACGCTTGCCCTTGCTGGCGTACGTCGCCCCGCCGCCCGTCCGACGGCCGCTTGCTGGCGCCTTGCCCTGGCGGGCAGACGATGACCCGCAGTCCGTCCGACTTCCGCCGGCTGGTCCATCGCCCAGGCCTGAGGGAGGCGCCCGGCCGACCGCGCTGTCACCGGCTGCTTGCCGGTCCTCCTGACGCTTTCTCGCCCAAATTAGGCGTGTCCATCACGCCCTCTCTCGATCTGCCTTCTTCCGCGTCCGAACAGAATAGGGGAAATCTGAGCTGCCGAGGACGGCACGGGGAGGGGCTGGGAGGCCGTCTTCGACCTCCGCGGAAGAACGACCTAGGGGCGGTGTGCGAGATTTGCTGCCCCAGCGGCGAGCACGAGAACGAGCTGCATCTTGGGAAGCAAGGATCGCCGCAGCAACGTGGGAAGGAGATGGTGACGGCGAAAGAGGGGCAGCCGCCTTCGGCGACGGAGGTGGAGGAGCACGGGGCGACGCCGCCCTTGGAGACGGCGGGGGGGTGATGAGCGACACTACAGGAATGCACCCCCCCGTTGGAAGGCGAGCAGCGGCAAACCGAGAGTGGCGAGGTGCCCGTCGCGGCGAGAATGCCGGTAGCGCCGCAAGCGGCGGTTGTCGTGGCCGTGCCACCAGCGCCGGCGTGGGCGCCGGCGTAGGCGCCGGCGGCCAAGGAGACGGTGGCAGCGACAGTGGATGCGGCGGAGCTAGCGACTGCGGACCCGGCGCTGGCTTCGACGTCGGCGCCGGCGTGCGCCCCGGCGGCCATGATGCCGTTGCCTGCGGCGGTGCATGTGGGGGCCCTCGCGGCGGCGCGGACACGAGCGCCACCGTGGTCGCCAAAGTGGGCGCCGTCGGCCACGAAGACGGCGGCGCTGGTGCTTGCGCCGGCACTGCCGTCGTCGCCAACATGGGCTCCGTCGCCCACGACGACGGTTCCGGCGGCGCTGGCGCGAGCACCGGCGTGGTCGCCAACTTGGGCGCCGGCGGCCATGACAATGGCGCCGGCGGCGCTGGCGCCAGCACCGGCGTCTTTTCCAACGTCGACGCCGGATGCCATGGAGACGGCGCCGGCGGAGCAGGCGCCAGCACCGGCGTGGTCGCTGAGGTAGGCAGCGGCGGCCACCACGACGGCACCGGTGGCGCTGGCGCCTGCACCGGCGCGGTAGCCGAAGCGGGCAGCCGTGGCCACCACGACGGCGCCGGCGGCGCTGGCACCTGCACCGGCGTGGTCGCCAACGTTGGCGCGGTCGGCCATGGCGACGGCGCCGGCGGCGCTTGTGTCTGCACCGGTGTGGCCGCGAATGTGGGCGCGGGCGGCCATGGAGACGGCGCCGGCGCCGGCGCAGGCGCCGGCGGCCATGAAGACGGCGCCGGTGCCGGCGCCGGCGGCGCTGGCACCAGCCGCGGCGGTTCTGGCTCGAGCCTCGTTGCGGTCGCCGACGAGGGTGCCGGCGGCCATGGCGACGGTGTTGGCAACATTTAACGAGGATGTTCTGGCGCCGGTGTCGGCGTGGTCGCCGGCGTGCGTGCACGAGGTCTTGGCGACGTTGGCGGCGGTGATGTATGGTGCGGCGCTGGCGCCAGCGGCACTGCCGCGGCCGTCACCGTGACCACTGGACTGCGAGCCAGGGGTGGCGGCGACGTCGTTGCCGGTGGCGTCGGCGTCGCCGTCCTCGGAAGTACTGGCGGTGGAAGAGGCGACCCGCGCCGCGGCGGTCGATGCCCGCCCATGACGGAGCGGCGATGTTGTGGCGGCGACGACGCCGGCGCTTGCAGCGATGGGATTGGACTGTCTGCGTGGAGAGTCAGGTTCACTTGGATGACGACAAACCCTCCAAGTCCCCGCTCGAGCACTTGTCAAAACTACCCTTTCCAGGCCTGTGCGGTCGTCGAGACGCATTCCACGATTATTGGGGGAGCCTGCCGCGGCCGCCGGCCGCGCGCCACCTTTCCAGCGGCTTGACGCACCGCAGACTCGGAAAACGGCGCCAGTTTCCGCGCTCACGGTCTCACTGCCACTGGGCCACTCGCAGTGAGCGGCTCTCCGCCACCGCCGGCCTGTTCCTGGAGAATCAGTCCGAGAATGCCACAGAAAACACCTCCAACACGGTCCGGGACGTCTTTGCGCAGAGGACACTGCATGATGCCCACTCACAGGGCCCCTGTCTCATGAGGGTTACCAGAGTGACCAGTTGCAGGGCCGAAGATGGCATTGAAGCGCGCCCCCTCAGAGGTCAATGCAGAAGCACGGGCTGCAAAAGCCAAGAGCCCAGCAGGCGCCGGGAAAAAAACGGGCTGGCGTGCGGTCAGCGAGGATCCGAGAGTACGCCAGGCTGCCGGGGGGCCAGTGCACCTGCCAGTGGGCGATGCTCATCAGTGACCACGCCGGAAGGGCCACCGTCGCACCACGACGATCTTCCCATCCACTGGGTGACTGAGGGGCATCGGCAGTTCATGCCAACCACTGAGAAAAAGTCAGTGGATCTCTGATGCTGTTCAATTCAAATTTCCGCCATCCCAGTCCCGACTGAAACTGCTAGCCGCTTGAGCTGTACCGAGTGCCGCCCGTCCGTGCTGCCTCCTGGATCCCCGTGCCCCCTCCTGGATCTCCAGGTCAGACACCTTTTGGCAAACGCCGCGCGGGGCCGGCACGGACGCACGCGCACTCGCTTCTCCGTCCAAGTCCCTGTTCGACTTGGCCGTGGACGCGGACGGCGCCGCCCCCTCACAAGCTCTTCCCTGAGCAAGACAAGGGCATTTTTACCCCCACTCCCTCAATCACTCCGAGCCACACCGCCCCACTCGGCCGCCGGTTTCTCAGCGACAGTCTACGAACCGACCTCATTGTCCATTCACTGGCCGACGGCGGCTCTGTCTCCCGCCCGCACGCCCCCCCCCCCCC